>Ga0209985_10000233_pt1 | contig 62783 bp, 59 predicted proteins | sample NOAtaG_FD_187305 | JGI IMG/M metagenome (GOLD analysis project Ga0209985, IMG submission 187305) | Freshwater lake microbial communities from Lake Erie, under a cyanobacterial bloom - NOAA_Erie_Diel6S_1000h metaG (SPAdes) (version 2) | ecosystem: Environmental > Aquatic > Freshwater > Lake ... | reverse complement strand
CCGGGTCCGCCCCGCGCTCGCCGGGACCGCCGCCCTTCCCGATTTCCGCGACCCGAGACACCCCATGGCCGACGCCGATTCCACCGCCCCCGCCCGCGACTTCCGCGACACCGTCTTCCTGCCCGACACGCCCTTCCCGATGCGCGGCGGCCTGCCCCAGAAGGAACCGCAGATCCTCGAGGCCTGGGGCGATCTCTACGCCGAGCTGCGCCGCCGCCGGCAGGCCGAGGGCGCGCCCCTCTATGTGCTGCACGATGGCCCGCCCTACGCCAACGGCGACATCCACATCGGCCACGCCCTCAACAAGACGCTGAAGGACTTCGTCGTCCGCAGCCGCTTCCTGCTTGGCTACGACGTCGACTTCGTGCCCGGCTGGGACTGCCACGGCCTGCCGATCGAGTGGAAGATCGAGGAACAGTTCCGCGCCAAGGGCAAGCGCAAGGACGAGGTCTCCAAGGCCGCCTTCCGCGTCGCCTGCCGCGAGTACGCCGCCGGCTGGATCGACGTGCAGCGCGAGCAGTTCAAGCGGCTGGGCGTGATCGGCGACTGGGCCAACCGCTACGCCACGATGGACTTCGCGACCGAGGCGGCCATCGTGCGCGAGTTCCATCGCTTCAAGGCTTCCGGCCAGCTGTACCGCGGCTCCAAGCCGGTGATGTGGTCCCCGGTCGAGCGCACCGCCCTGGCCGAGGCCGAGATCGAGTACCACGAGCACGTCAGCCCGACGATCTGGGTCAAGTTCCCGGTCACCGGGGCCACCGACGACCATCCGGACGACCTGCTGGCCTTCCGCCACGCCACCCCCAGCGTGGTAATCTGGACCACCACGCCCTGGACCATCCCCGCCAACCGGGCCATCAGCTACGGCCCCGAGATCGCCTATGGCCTCTACGAGGTCCAGGCGATGGAACAGGGCCTCGACTTCGAGCCTTGGGCGAAGCCGGGCGACCGGCTGATCGTGGCCGACAAGCTGGCGGAAGAGGTGTTCAGGGCGGCGAAGATCGCCACCTGGACCCGTGTCTACGACCTGAACCCCTCGGGGCTGGAGTGCGCCCACCCGCTGGCCGCCCTGCACCCCGGCTTTGGCTTCGCCGTGCCGCTGCTGGCGGGTGACCACGTCACCGACGACGCCGGCACCGGCTTCGTCCACACCGCCCCCGGTCACGGCGCCGACGACTATGAGGTGTGGAAGGCGCACGGCCACCACGAGGTGCCGGACACGGTCGACCCCGACGGCGCCTACTATCCGCATGTGCCGCTGTTCGCCGGCCTCAAGGTGCTGGAGACCGAGGGCAAGAAGACCGGCAAGTTCGCCGACGCCAACCCGGCGGTGGTGCAGAAGCTGATCGAGGCCGGGACCCTGCTGGCGCGCGGCCGGCTGGAGCACTCCTATCCGCACAGCTGGCGCTCCAAGGCGCCGGTGATCTTCCGCAACACCCCGCAATGGTTCATCCGCATGGATGAACCATTGAACTCCAGGAAATTGGGGTTCATCCGCATGGACAAGCCGCTGGGCGGCGATGACGGCGAGACCCTGCGCGAACTGGCGCTGAAGGCCATCGACGAGACCGCCTTCCACCCGGCCGGCGGGCGCAACCGCATCCGGTCGATGGTCGAGACGCGGCCTGACTGGCTGATCAGTCGCCAGCGCGCCTGGGGCACGCCCCTGGCCATGTTCGTCGACAGGCACACCGGTCAGCCGCTGAATGACCCCGAGGTCGACGCCCGCATCCTCAAGGCCATCGAGGCCGGCGGGGCCGACGCCTGGTTCGAGACGCCGGACGCCGAGTTTCTCGGCGTGCACGACCCGGCCCAGTACGAGAAGGTCGAGGACATCCTCGACGTCTGGTTCGACTCCGGCTGCACCCACGCCTTCACCCTGGAGGGCCGTGCCGGCAGCCGCTGGCCGGCGGACCTGTACCTCGAGGGCTCGGACCAGCACCGCGGCTGGTTCCAGTCCAACCTGCTGGAGGGCTGCGGCACCCGCGGCCGCGCGCCCTACGAGGCGGTACTGACGCACGGCTTCACGCTCGACGAGAACGGCGAGAAGATGTCGAAGTCGAAGGGCAACACCACCGACCCGGCGACCGTCATCAAGGAATCCGGAGCCGACATCCTGCGGCTGTGGGTGGCGCTGGTCGACTACGCCGAGGACCAGCGGATCGGGAAGCAGATCCTGCAGACCACGGTCGACGCCTACCGCAAGCTGCGCAACACCGTGCGCTACCTGCTGGGGGCGCTGAACGGCTTCGACCACGCCGAGCGGCTGACCGATCTCGACCAGTTCCCGCCGCTGGAGCGCTACATCCTGCACCGGCTGTGGGAGCTCGACGGCCAGGTGCGCCGCGCCTACGAGACCTACCGCTTCCAGGACGTGGTGCGGCCGGTGCTGGAGTTCTGCGCCGGCGACCTGTCGGCCCTGTACTTCGACATCCGCAAGGACAGCCTGTACTGCGACCGCCCCGACAGCCTGCGCCGCCGCGCCTGCCGCACGGTGATGGACGAGGTCTTCACCCGCCTGACCGCCTGGCTGGGCCCCCTGACCCCCTTCACCATGGAGGAGGCCTGGACCACCCGCTTCCCGGAGGCCGGCACCAACTGCGCCCGCGTCATCCCCGACACCCCGGCCAGCTGGGAGAACCCGGCCGAGGCGGCGCGGTGGGCGACCATCGACGGCGTGCTGGAGGTGGTCAACGAGGCGCTGGAGGCGGCGCGGCGCGACAAGCGCATCGGCGGGGCGCTGGACGCCTGGCCGACCGTCACCCTGCCCGCCGACGCCCTCGCCGCCTTCGAGGGGCTGGACGCCGCCGAGGTGTTCCGCACCTCGGGCGCGGAACTGGTCCCCAGCGAGACCCTCGCCGTCGAGGTCAACACCGCCGACCATCCGAAGTGCGCCCGCTCCTGGCGCCGCGTCCCCGACGTCGGCTCGGATCCCGACTATCCCGAACTCTCGGCCCGCGACGCGGATGCGGTGCGGCATCTGGAGGGGCGCGCCTGATCGCTCTCCTCCCCCGCGAGCGGGGGAGACGAGACCCGCCCGCGTGACGGCGCACCCTCTCCCTATGGGAAAGGGACGTCGCGCACGCCGCCCTAAAGCGGAATATTATCGTGCTTTTTCCACGGGTTCTCGACGTGCTTCGCCTTGAGCGTCCTTAGCGCCCGGATCAGCCGGCGCCGGGTGCCGTGCGGCATGATCACATCGTCGATGTAGCCCAGCTTCGCGGCGACGAAGGGGTTGGCGAAGCGTTCCTTGTACTCGGCCTCGCGGGCGGCCAGCGCGTCCGGGTCGCCGGCCTCCTTGCGGAAGATGATCTCGACCGCGCCCTTGGCCCCCATGACGGCGATCTCGGCGGTGGGCCAGGCGTAGTTGACGTCGCCGCGCAGGTGTTTGGAGCTCATCACGTCATAGGCGCCGCCATAGGCCTTGCGGGTGATGACGGTCAGCTTGGGCACGGTCGCCTCGGCATAGGCGAACAGCAGCTTGGCCCCGTGCTTGATCAGGCCGCCGTACTCCTGACGGGTGCCCGGCATGAAGCCCGGCACGTCGACGAAGGTCACCAGCGGGATGTGGAAGGCGTCGCAAAACCGAACGAAGCGCGCGGCCTTGCGGCTGGAATCGATGTCCAGAACGCCCGCCAGCACCTGGGGCTGGTTGGCCACCACGCCGACCGTCTGGCCATCAAGACGGCCGAAGCCGGTGATGATGTTCTTGGCGTAGTCCGCGGAAATCTCGAAGAAGTCCGCCTCGTCCACGACCTTCAGGATCAGCTCCTTCATGTCGTAGGGCTGGTTCGGATTGGCCGGGATCAGGGTGTCGAGACTGTCCTCGTCGCGGTCGGGGTCGTCGTAGCTGTCGCGCACCGGCGGCCGGTCGCGGTTGCTGAGCGGCAGGAAGCCGACGAGGCGGCGCACCTCGGCCAGCGCCTCAAGGTCGTTCTCGAAGGCGCCCTCGGCCACCCCCGACTTGCCGGCGTGCACCCGGGCCCCGCCCAGGTCCTCGTGGCTGACCACCTCATTGGTCACCGTCTTCACCACGTCCGGGCCGGTGACGTACATGTAGGAGGTGTCCTTCACCATGAAGATGAAGTCGGTGATGGCCGGGGAATAGACGTCGCCGCCGGCGCAGGGGCCCATGATGACGCTGATCTGGGGGATGACGCCCGAGGCCAGGGTGTTCTGCAGGAAGATGTCGGCGTAGCCGGCGAGGCTCTCGACCCCCTCCTGGATGCGGGCGCCGCCGGCGTCGAACAGGCCGATGATCGGCGCCCCGCTGGTCAGGGCCATCTTCTGGATCTTGACGATCTTGGCCGCGTGCGCGCCCGAAAGGGAGCCGCCGAAGACCGTGAAATCCTTGGAGAAGACATAGACCAGCCGGCCGCCGATGGTGCCGCGTCCGGTGACCACCCCGTCGCCCGGGATGCGCTGGGCCTCCATGCCGAAGTCCGTGCAGCGGTGCTCCACGAACATGTCGGTTTCCTCGAACGACCCCTCGTCCAGCAGCACGGCGATGCGTTCGCGGGCGGTCAGCTTGCCCTTGGCGTGCTGGGCGGCGATGCGCTTTTCGCCGCCGCCGAGTTTCGCCGCCGCGCGGCGGGCTTCGAGCTGGTCGAGGATGTCTTGCATGGGCGTCTCCCTGTGCCGCGAGGCTTAAGGAGGGGCGCCGCCGGTGGCAAGGCGCTCGCCCCATTCCTCCCCCTGCGGGGGAGGGGGACCGTCCGAAGGACGGTGGAGGGGGCAAGCCGCCGCGACACGACGGATGCGATCGAGCACCTCGCCGCGGTCCGCCAGAACATCCCGCGCAGGAATCCTCAGCAAATGCACGCCCTTCTGGCTCAACCACGCATCCCGGCGCCGGTCATGACGGATCTGGTCCGGATCGTCATGTCTCCAGCCATCGACTTCGACGGCGAGTGCGAGGTCGCTGCAAAAGAAATCGAGGATGTAGGGACCGATCGGATGCTGCCGACGAAACCTCAGCCCGCCAAGGCGCCGGCCCCTCAAGGCACTCCAGAGCAGTCCCTCGGGCAGCGTCAGACTACGCCTCAGGGCGCGGGCACGCTCAATCGTGAGAGATGGCGCTTCCATGGGGGCAGGCTAGGCCTGAACTGGCGGCGCGTCAGCCCCCTCCACCGCTTCGCGGTCCCCCTCCCCCTGCGGGGGAGGAATGGGGCGTTACGCCAGCCCCCGGAACCACCGCCCCAGCAGGACCGCCTCGGCGCGACGGGCGGCGGTGCGTTCGGCGGCCTCGGCGTCGACGCCCCACTGCCGCTCCTGATGGTCCTCCTCCAGCCGGCTGAGGTCGAAGGCGGCCTCGGCCCCAAGCGCGCCGCGCTGCAGGGCCAGCGCCAGCACCGCCGAGCCCAGCAGGGGCGTGGCCAGCGCCAGGGCGGCGAGGCCGAAGTCGTCGAGCGCCAACGCCAGCTCGCGCACCCGCGCCAGCGCCGCCGGCTCCTGGGCGCGGTGCACGATCCCCTCGGCCGGGACCAGCGTCACGCCCAGCTCGCGCGCCGCCCAGTCGCGCCACGGAGCCCATTCGCGCGCCTGCCGCTCGACCAGGCTTGAGGGTCCCTCGGCGAGGTAGCAGAGGGCGTCGGAGCCGGCCCAGGCGGCGATCTCGTCCGCCGTCTCGGCCCGAACCGCCGGGATGCGATCGATGGCGGTGAAGGCCAGCCGGGTCGCCGGCATGGTGGCCGGCTCGACCAGTTCGCCCACCGCGGCCCATTCCTCCGCCGACAGGCGGGCCAGCGGCTCGGTCGGGAGGAAGAGATCGGACCCCGCCGGGGACTTCGGGACGCGGTCGTCCAGCGTCACGGCGAAGCCTGCGTCGCGGGCGACCACGTCGACGGCGGTCCAGAAGCGGCGCGGGCGGTCGGGGGCGAACTCGGTGAAGCGGGACGGCGGGGCGCGATCGGTCATGCCGCGCCCTATAGATCAGCCACCGGGCGCGCGCAGCACCTCGCGGGCATCATGGGCCTCGCGCTGCCCGACAAATCCCGGCCCTCGAGCCACGCCTTCGGCCACACGGCGCGAGGCTGGCGCAGCTGGACAGTGCAGGGGAGGCGGTTACGGCGATCAGGGCGGGGCGCATGGCGAAGCCCCTTCCCTTGCCAGGCGTCAGGAGGCGGCGGCGGTTCCCGTCAGCCCCGCCGCGGCCAGCAGGCGGACGAAGTCGTCGGGTGGCGGTGCCTCGACGGTGCAGCGGCCGCCTTCGGGGTGCGGGAAGTCCAGCGCCGCGGCGTGCAGCATCAGCCGCGGCGCGGCCTGGCCGGCGAAGGTCAGAGCCCCGCCATAGCGCGCGTCGCCGACCAGCGGCCGGCCGATCGCCGCGAAGTGCACCCGCAGCTGGTGCATGCGGCCGGTCACGGGGCTGAGCTCGACCAGCGCGCCTTGGGGGTCGACCGAGAGCGTCGTGTAGAGGCTGGTCGCCGCCTGGGCCCCGGGCGCGTCAGCCGCCGCGACCCGCATGTAGCTCTCCCGGCCGATCTCCTCGCGCCGCAGCGACAGGTCGATGCGGCCGGCCTGCGGCTCTGGCGCTGCGGAGACCAGGGCCAGATAGGTCTTCTGCAGCTTGCGGGCCTGGATGGCCCTGCCCAGGAAGCCCGCAGCCGGCTTGGTCTTCGCCGCGAGGATCACGCCGGAGGTGTCGCGGTCCAGCCGGTGCACCAGCTCCGGCCGCTTGCCGTTGGAGCGCATGAAGGCCCACAGCAGGTCGTCGAGGGTGCGGGCACGGATGCGGCCGCCCTGGCTGGACAGGCCGGCGGGCTTGTTCAGCACCAGCACCTGGGCATCCTCATGCAGGACCCAGGACCGCACAGCGGCGGTGTCTTCGGGCGAGAGCTGAACGGGGGCTCGGGCGGTCACCCGGGGTGCATACCCGGCCCCGCCCGTCCCGTCAGCCCGTCAGCGCAGCACGCCCTTGCGGCGCATGGCGCGGCTGTACATGACGAAGCCCAGCCCCAGCAGGAAGATCACAGCACTGAAGATCAGACCGGTCGATCCCATCACCGCATTGCCGCCGGAGGTCTGGCCGTACACCACACTGATGGCGAAGGCGATCAGCGAGGCGAGGAGGGCGTGGAAGGCCAACTTCAGGCGCAGCAGCAGCAGAAGCGAGCCGGCCACCGCGCCCCAGACGCCGATCCCCCAGACCGCCTCCATCCAGACCGGATAGCTCTCGAAATAGGCGCGCTGCTCGGCTGTGAACTGCGCCAGATAAGCGGCGTTGCGCGTCTGGGTCATGATGTAGTCGAAGCCGCCGAAGGCGTTCCAGAGCAGCGCGACGCCGCCGACCAGCCAGAGATGCCAGGGCGTCTTGCCGGCCTCGCCGGCGGGCATTGCGGATGTGGTCATGTCGTCCCCTCCCAAGGATCAGGACGGCAGCATGCGCCTGTGCGATCCCCGGGACAATGAGCGCTGTTCAGTCTCGCCCTGCGGCGCGGCGCGCGCGCAGGGCGCTCCAGCGCTCCAGCCGCTCGCGGATCTTCGCCTCGTGCCCCTCCCCCTTCGGCGCGTAGAAGGTCCGGCGCTCCATCCCGTCGGGGAAGTAGTTGGCACCGGAGAAGCCCTCCGGCGTGTCCGGGTCGTACTGATAGCCCATGCCGTAGCCGAGGTCCCTCATCAGCTTCGTCGGCGCGTTACGGATGTGGGCTGGCGGCGCCAGCGAGCCGGTCTCGCGCGCGGCGCGGGCCGCGGCCTTGTACGCCTCGTAGACGCCGACCGACTTGGGCGCCGTGGCTAGGTGGACAACCGCCTGGGCCAGGGCCAGCTCGCCCTCGGGACTGCCGAGGAAATCATAGGTGTCCTTTGCCGCATTGGCCACGAGGATGGACAGCGGGTCGGCCTCGCCGATGTCCTCGACCGCCATGCGCACGATGCGGCGGGCCAGATACAGCGGGTCTTCGCCCCCCTGCAGCATGCGCGCCAGCCAGTAGAGCGCCGCGTCCGGATCCGAGCCGCGCACCGACTTATGCAGGGCCGAGATGAGATTGTAGTGCTCCTCGCGGCTCTTGTCGTAGGCGGGCGCGCGCTTCTGCAGCAGGGCCGCCAGCCTGGCCGGATCGAGCGTCTCCCCGGCCGGGCTCAGGTCGAACAGCGCCTCGGCGAGGGTCAGCAGATAGCGCCCGTCCCCGTCGGCCATGGCGATCAGCGCCTGGCGCGCCTCCGGGGTCAGCGGCGCGGACCGCTCGAGGTGCGCCTCGGCCTTCGTCAACAGTTGATTGAGCGCCGTGTCGTCGAGCCGGCGCAGCACGAATACCTGCGATCGCGACAGCAGCGCGCCGTTCAGCTCGAACGAGGGGTTCTCGGTCGTGGCCCCGACGAGGGTGATGGTCCCCTCCTCCACGAACGGCAGGAAGCCATCCTGCTGGGCGCGGTTGAAGCGGTGGATCTCGTCGACGAACAGCAAGGTCGCCTGGCCGGCGGCGCGGCGGGCGCGGGCCGTCTCGAAGGCCTTCTTCAGGTCGGCGACGCCGGAAAAGACCGCCGAGATCTGCTGGAACTGGTAGCCCGCGGCCTGGGCCAGCAGCCGCGCGATGGTAGTCTTGCCGGTGCCCGGCGGCCCCCACAGGATCATCGAGCCGAGCCGCCCGGCTTCAACCATGCGACGGATCGGGCCGCCCTCACCGAGCAGATGGTCCTGGCCGACCACCTCCTCCAGCGCGCGGGGCCGCAGCCGGTCGGCCAAGGGAGCCTTGGGCGGGACCACCCCCGCCGCCTCGAACAGATCGCTCATGCGCCCTGATAGGCCCTCCGACGCGGGCGCGCCAAGCTCAGCCGACGCGATCGAGCCCCCGCCGCGCCGCCTCCAGCTCGGCGGCCATCACCGCCTTGAGCCGCTCTGGAGACACAATCTCGACCTGCTCGCCCCAGGTGAACAGGTGCCAGGCCAGCTCGCGCAGACCTGAGGCGGTGAAGCGCACCGCGACGCGACCGTCCGGCAGGTCCTCCAGGGTCTGGGTCGGGTGCCAGCGCCAGGCCCGGGCCTCGGCCGCGCCGTCCGCAGAAATGCGCAGCACCACGTCCTCGACCTCGTCCTGGTAGATGCCGAACGAACGGTTGGCGAACGTGGACAGATCGAAATCCGGTGGCGGCGGCGCGCTCCCCTCCCCCGCCGCCACCGCGCTCATGCGATCCAGCCGGAAGGTCTGGATGCGGCCGCTCTCGCGATCGGCGGCGACCAGGTAGTTGGCGCGGCCGAACATCAGCCCGCAGGCGGCGACGCTGCGCCGACGCGGGTCGGCCCCGGGGCGGCTGTAGGTGAACTCCAGCGGACGCCCCGCGAGGATGGCCCCACGGATGGCCGCCAGCACGGCCTCGTCGGCCGAAGGCCGAGGGCCGGCCTGGACGGCGATGGTCTCGGCCCGCACGAGGGCCTCAAGGTCCGGGGCGATGCGGTTGAGCGCCGTCGAGCGCGTCGCTGACTTGATCTTGCGCTCAAGACCCTCCAGCGCCTGGGCCCGCGCGCCCTCCCCGGCCGAGCGGAGCGCCTGTGCGGCCTTGGACAGCTCCAGCAGCTCCTCGGCGGTCGGGGCCTGCTCGAAAGCCGACAGTCCGCCCCGGATGCGCCAGCGCTTGGTCGGCGGATCGACCACCTCCTCGGCGGCCGGAAACAGGGCCAGTACCGCGTCGCGCATCCTCTCGGCCGTGCGCCGTCCCACGCCCATCTCGGAAGCCATCTCGTTGAGCGTCAGGCCCTCTGCGCTGGCGGCCATCCGCCGCGCCAGTTCGATGACCATGGCCGCCTTGTCGTGCCGCATTTCAGCTGCGTCCGTTTCTGACGCAATGCTGCATCATGTTGGGATCATCGACAAGACGCAGATCGATGGAGACCCGAATGTTCTCGCCCGCCGCGGCCGTCGCAGCCCGCCGCTACCTGATCGTCCCCTGTGAGGCCGAGGGCTGCCGCGATCTGTCGATCATCTGGGACCGGCTGGAGGAGCAGGTAGTCGACGTCATCTCGGCCGCGAGCCTGAACCGATACTCGGACGAGGACGCCCTGTGGGACGAGGCGCGCGGCCCGGTCGAAGACTTCCCAACGGCGATCCGGGCCCGGGCCGCCTGACGCTGATCAGGCCGCGAAGATTTCGCGGCCGCTCACGAAGGTGCGGCTGACACAGCCCTGCAGCGACCGGCCGTCGAAGGGCGAGTTGCGCGACTTGGAGCGCAGCCTGTCGGCGTCGACCCGGAGGGGCGCGCCCGGGTCGAACAGCACCAGATCCGCCGGCGCGCCGGGAGCCAGGACCCCCGCCTCCAGACCGAGCAGACCCGCAGGCCCCTGGGTAAGGGGCCGCAGAACCTCCAGAAGCCCCAGGCCGTACTCGTGATGCAGGAGCAGGGCCGCCGGCAGCAGGGTCTCCAGCCCGACCGCGCCCGGCGTGGCGTCCTGGAACGGGCGGCGCTTGTCCTCAGCCGGTGCCGGGGTATGGGCCGAGGTGATCACGTCGATCAGCCCATCGCGCACGGCCTCGATCAGGGCCAGCCGGTCGCTCTCCGCCCGCAGCGGGGGGTCGAGCCGGTAGAAGGTGCGGTAGTCACCGATGTCCAGCTCGTTGAAGCTGAGGTGGTTGACCGAGACCGACGCGGCGACCTCCAGCCCTCGCGCTCGGGCGCGGGCGAGCGTCTCCAGTGCGCCGGCGGTGGAAATCTGATCCACCAGAAAGCGGGCCCCGGTTTGTTCAACGAGGGCGAGGTCGCGCTCCAGCTGGATACGCTCGGCGATGGCCGGGGCGGCCGGCAGACCGAGGCGTGTGGCCAGCTCGCCCGAGGTCGCCACCGCCCCTTGCGATAGCCATGGATCCGCCGGCCGGTGGGCGATCAGGGCGTCGAAGGCGGTGGCGTAGCTCATCACCCGCATCAGGGTACGGCTATCGGCGATGACGTGATCGACGTCGGTGAAGTAGAGCGCACCGGCCTCTGTCATCAGTCCGATCTCGGCCATGCTCTGGCCTTCGAGGCCACGCGTGGCGGCCCCTGCGGCGCGCACATTGATCAGGCCGAGGGCCGCTCCGCGCCGCTGAACGAAGTCGATGCCCGCCGGATCGTCGAGAGCGGGGTCCGTGTCCGGCTGGACCACGATAGTGGTCACGCCCCCGGCCGCGGCGGCCAGGGCTGCGGACTTCAGCGTCTCGCGCGGCTCGGCCCCCGGCTCACCGGTCTTGACCCGGATGTCGATCAGCCCCGGTGCCAAGCACTGGCCGCCGGCGTCGACGATGGTCACGCCGGCCGGGGCCGCCGCACACGCGCCGCGCAGGACGTCGCGGATTCGGCCGTCCTCGACGAGGACGGCACCGGGGCCGTCATAACCGCTGGCAGGATCCAGCAGGCGGGCATTGAGCAGGGCGAAGACCGTCATGCGCGCGCCTCCGCGAGCGCCGCCAGCACCGCCATGCGGGCGGCCACGCCCATTTCCACCTGGTCCTGGATCAGCGAAACGGACAGGTCGTCGGCCACGTCGGAGTCGATCTCGACCCCGCGGTTCATCGGCCCGGGATGCATCACCTTCGCGCCCGGGTTGGCCCACGCCAGCTTCTCGCGGTCCAGACCGTAGAAGCGGAAGTATTCGCGCGTAGACGGGGCCAGCGACCCGGTCATCCGCTCCAGCTGCAACCGCAGCATCATGACCACATCACACCCCGCCAGCCCCTCGCGCATGTCGTGGAACACCTCGCAGCCCCAGCGGTCGGCGTCGCCGGGCACCAGCGTCGGCGGGCCGACGAGGCGGACCCTCGCCCCCATCATCGACAGCAGGACCACATTCGACCGTGCCACCCGGCTGTGGGCCACGTCGCCGCAGATGGCGACGGTCAGGCCGCCGACATCGCCGAACGCCCGGCGCAGGGACAGGAGGTCCAGAAGGGCCTGGGTCGGATGCTCATGGCGGCCGTCGCCGGCGTTGACCACGGCGCACCCGACCTTCTGCGACAGCAGGGCCGCCGCCCCGGAGGAGGCGTGTCGGACCACAAGAATGTCCGGCCGCATGGCGTTCAGGGTCACCGCCGTGTCGATCAGGGTCTCGCCCTTGGCCACGGAGGAGGCCTGCACCGGCATGGAGACTACGTCCGCCCCCAGCCGCTTGGCGGCGATCTCGAATGAGGAGCTGGTCCGCGTGGAGTTCTCGAAGAACAGGTTCACGACCGTATGGCCGCGCAGGATGTCGACGCCCTTGGACGACTGCCGGTTCAGCTCGACGAAGGCGGAGGCGAGGTCGAGTATCTGCGTGGTCGCGAGCGGATTGAGGTCGGTCGCCGACAGGAAGTGCGGCTTCGGAAAGGGGACCCGGCGCGCGCGAATCGTCTCGACGAGGGCGTCAGAGGAGGTCATCGAGGGCCCGCTATAGGCAGGTCCGCGGCCGGAGGGAAGCGTGGCCCCCGAAATCCAGCTCAGGCGTAGCCGAGCAGGATCAGCAGCAGGGGTATCGTCAGGGCGCTGCCGACCGTGGTGAAGGCGATCGAGCCGGCCATCAGCTTTGCATCGCCGCCCATCTGGCGCGCCATGACATAGGCGGCGGCGGCCCCTGGTGCGGCACCGGCGAGCAGGGCCACGCCCTGGGCGGTGCGGTCTCCGCCGAGCAGGGCACAGACCCAGAACATGGTCAGCGGCAGGGCCACCAGCTTTACGAGGGCGATCAAGCCCAGCGTCACAGGCCGTCCGGCGGCGTGGGTGAAGCTGAGTCCTGCCCCGACCACCAGCAGGCCCAGCGGCACCGCCGCCTCGCCGGTGAGGCGCAGCAGGCCGGCCACGGCACCCTCTGGCTCAAGCTCCGAGACGTTGAGCAGGGCACCGGCGGCGCAGGACAGAATGATCGGGTTGCGCGACAGCGAGCGCAGCGCGCCGCGCCAGCCGGACGCCTGGTCCGCGCCCCAGCGAGTCAGGACCAGCACGCAGATGACATTGACCGCTGGTGCCAGCACGCCGAAGGCGAGCGAGGCGAGGCCGACACTCTCGGGGCCCAGCACCCCAAGCGCCACCGGCAGGAAGACAAAGCCGTTCCAGCGGATGACTCCCTGGAAGACGCTGGTGAAGCCGGGTCCATCCAGCTTGATCAGCGGCCGCACCAGCAGGGTGACGAGGGCGAAGGCCAGTGTCACGCCGACCGTGGACATGGCCACCGGCCCTGCGGCTCCCGAGGCGAAGTCCGCCCCCCACACCGCCGGGACCAGGAAGCTGGGATAGAGCACGACGTAGGACAGGCGCTCGACGCCCTTCCAGCCATCGTCCTTCAGGAAGCCCAGCCGCCGCAGGCCCCAGCCGAGGGCGATCAGGAAGAAGACGGGTAGAACCCCGCCGAGCACGCCGATCATGCGCGGAGCCTGTCTAGCGCGCCCTGGAGGATCCACGCCGCGGCGGTGCGGTCGACCACCTCGGCGCGGCGCCGACGGCTGAGATCGAGACCCTCGATCAGGAACCGCTCGACCCCGGCGGTGGACAGTCGCTCGTCCCAGAAGGCGACGGTGACGGAGCGCAGGCGCTCGAGGTTGCGGGCGAAGGCTCGCGCGGACTGCGCCCGGGGGCCCTCGCTGCCGTCCATGTTGGCGGGCAGGCCGATGACGATGCCGGACGCTCCGCGCTCGTCCATCAGGGCGAACAGCTGTTGGGCATCCTGCGTGAACTTGCTGCGCTTCAGGGTCTGCAGCGGGCTGGCGATCATGCGGCTGCGGTCAGACGCTGCCACACCTATGGTCGTCTCGCCGAGGTCGAGACCGAACCAAGGGGTGTTCGGGGCCGTAGCGGCGGGCAAAGCAGTCAGGTCGACGACGGGCACCGGCCGTGGCTAGGCGTTGCCATCGCCGCTGTCAAAGGCGAGGGTGCCGCCGACCGGAAGGAGACTCGCATGATCCGATCGACAGTCGTCCTGGCGCTGGCCGCCACCCTGCTCTCCGCCTGCGGCCAGGGCGCAGACACGCAGGAGGCCGCCTCGCCCGCCGCCCTCGAGCCGGCCGGCGCGCCCGTGACGGTCGAGGTCGACGACGCCGCCTGGCTGCAGGCCGCCGCCTCCGTGGTCGAGCTGGTGGCCCTGCCGGACCTGAACGCCAAGGTGTTCGGCACTGCCGCGGGCGACCCGGCGGTCAATGGCCTGTACACCTACATTGCCTTTTTTGGCGGGGCAGCCGAGGGCTGGCGCGTTTACCGCCTTGGCGACTTCGAGGACTTTGAGGTGCTGGCCTCCGCTCCTGGCCGCATCGATCTCGAGATTAACGAGAGCGCAGTCGACAGCGAAAGCGGCGGCATCGCCGCCTCGACCCGCCGGATCATCGTCGGCTGGACCCCGGGTGAGGACGGCGCGCCGCCGCAGACCATCAACGTCACCCCGGCCGCCTGATCGGCGTCTCGCGCCTTGTGGCGCAGGCGTTCGGACGCTAATCCCGGCCGCCTGAGTTCCCGCAACGTCCGGAGCGACCGATGGCCATCGACGCCGCGACGGTGAGGCGTGTCGCCCACCTCGCCCGCATCAAGACTTCCGAGGACCGGCTCGAACCGCTGGCCGCCGAGCTGAACGGCATCCTCGCGTGGATCGCGCAACTGAACGAGGTCGATGTCGAGGGCGTGGAGCCGATGACCTCGAACGTGGCCCAGACCCTGCGGCTGCGTGAGGACGAGGTCACCGACGGGGACAAGCTCTCCGCCGTGCTGTCGAACGCGCCCAAGGCCGCGGACGGCTTCTTTGTCGTCCCCAAGGTGGTGGAATGAGCGACCTGACCTCCCTCACCCTGACCGACGCCGTCGAGGCCCTGAAGGCGCGCCGCGTCTCCTCGGAGGAGCTGACCACAGCCTTCCTCGGGGCCATCAGCACCGCCAATCCGGCGCTCAACGCCTATGTCGAGGTCACCGCCGACAAGGCGCTGGACATGGCCCGGACCTCGGACGCGCGGCTGGCCCGCGACCAAGGGGGGCCCCTCGAAGGCGCGCCGCTCGGCGTCAAGGATCTGTTCTGTACCGAGGGCGTTCAGACCGCCGCCGGCTCGAACATGCTGCGCGGCTTCGTCCCGCCGTACGAATCGACCGTCACCGCCAACCTTTGGCGCGACGGGGCGGTGATGCTCGGCAAGCTCAACATGGACGAGTTCGCCATGGGCTCGTCGAACGAAACCAGCGCCTTCGGCCCGGTGAAGAACCCGTGGAAGTCGTCGGCGCAAAATGCCGAGTTGACTCCCGGCGGCTCCTCCGGCGGATCGGCCTCGGCCGTCGCCGCCGACCTGTGTCTGGCCGCCACCGCCTCTGACACCGGCGGCTCGATCCGCCAGCCAGCCGCCTTCACCGGCACCGTCGGCATCAAGCCGACCTACGGCCGCGCCAGCCGCTTCGGCATGGTGGCCTTCGCCAGCTCGCTCGACCAGGCCGGCCCGATCACGAAGACAGTGGCGGACGCGGCCCTGATGCTGCGCTCGATGTGCTCCTTCGATCCGAAGGACTCGACCAGCCTCGACATCGAGACTCCCGACTGGTCCGCCGCCCTCGGTCAGGGTGTGAAGGGGCTGAAGATCGGCGTGCCGCGCGAGTATGTCGTCGACGGCATGCCGGCCGAGATCCAGGCGCTTTGGGACAAGGGCGTCGAATGGCTCAAGGCCGCCGGCGCGGAGATCGTCGACATCAGCCTGCCGCACACGAAGTACGCCCTGCCGACCTACTACATCGTCGCCCCGGCCGAGGCCTCGTCGAACCTGGCGCGGTATGACGGCATGCGCTTCGGCCACCGGGCCGACACGGCCGCCAACCTGACCGACCTTTACGAAACCACTCGCGCCGAGGGCTTCGGCAAGGAGGTCCAGCGCCGCCTGACCATCGGCGCCTATGTGCTCTCGGCCGGCTTTTACGACGCCTACTATGTGCGGGCGCTGAAGGTGCGCCGGCGCATCGCCGAGGACTTCGACAAGGTCTGGGGCCAGGTCGACGCCATCCTGACGCCGTCGACCCCGTCAGCCGCCTTCGCGCTCGGCGACAAGCAGATCGACCCGGTGACCATGTACCTGAACGACGTCTTCACGGTGACCGCCAACCTCGCCGGCCTGCCGGGCATCTCGGTGCCCGCCGGGGTCGACGCCGGCGGCCTGCCGCTGGGCCTGCAGGTGATCGGCAGGGCCCTTGACGAGGCGACCGTGTTCCGGGTCGCCGAGGCGCTGGAAGACGCGGCGGGCTTCACGGCGAAGCCGGCGAAGTGGTGGTAAAGCCTCCCTCCCCCGCCGGGAGAGGGAGGGTCTGACGTCAGAGCGCCTTCAGCTCGGTGTCTATGGCCGCCAGCATGGCATCGGTGATCGCGCCCTGCGACAGGGGCTGGACCTGCTTCAGCGACATGGCCTCGAATTGCGGCCGGGCCGGATGCTCGGCCACGCCCGGGATGTGCTTCTCCAGCACGGCTGCGGCGGCCGGGTTGGCGAGGATGTCGCGGATCGGGGTGTCGATGGTGAAGGCCGGGGCGGCCGGCGTCGCGGCGGCCGGGGCGGCATGGCCGGCGTGGCCGTCACCGGCGGGGGCGGCCGGGGCGTCCTGGGCGACCGCCGGGGCGGCAATCATCAGGGCGGCGAGAACTAGGGTGGTCTTATGCATGGCAGGTCTCCGAAAAGGACGGGTGGAGAATGCCCCGGATTTCGAGACCGCGCCACGACAAAACTTTCCCTTCCTCGCGCGCGAAGCTAGACACCGGTCATGACCGACGTCGCTGCCCCCCGCTATGTCATCGAAGGCCGCACCGGCCCCTGGGAACTGGTTCTGGGCCTGGAGGTTCACGCCCAGGTCGCCTCGAAGGCCAAGCTGTTTTCCGGAGCCGCCGTCGGCTTCGGCGCCGGCCCGAACGAGCAGGTGTCGCTGGTCGACGCCGGCTTCCCCGGCATGCTGCCGACCCTGAACCGCTTCTGCGTCGAGCAGGCGGTGCGCTCGGGCCTCGGCCTGCGGGCCCGGATCAACCGCCGCAGCCAGTTCGACCGCAAGAACTACTTCTACCCGGACCTGCCGACAGGCTACCAGATCAGCCAGCTGTACCATCCGATCGTCGGCGAGGGCGTGGTCGAGGTCGAGCGAGACGACGGCAGCTTCTTCGAGGTGCGCATCGAGCGCCTGCACCTCGAGCAGGACGCCGGCAAGCTGATCCACGACCTGTCACCGTCGGAAAGCTATGTCGACCTGAACCGGGCCGGCACGGCGCTGATGGAGATCGTCTCGCGCCCCGACATGCGCACGCCGGACGAGGCGGTGGCCTATCTGAAGAAGCTGCGCACCATCCTGATCTATCTCGGGACCTGCGACGGCGACATGGAGAAGGGCAACCTGCGCGCCGACGTCAACGTCTCGGTGTGCCGCCCGGGCCAGTACGAAAAGTACCGCGCCAGCGGCGACTTCGGCCATCTGGGCACCCGCTGCGAGATCAAGAACGTCAATTCGTTCCGCTTCATCTCCCAGGCCATCCAGTACGAGGCGCGGCGCCAGATCGAGATCCTCGAGGACGGCGGCAAGATCGACCAGGAGACCCGCCTGTTCGACCCCAACAAGGGCGAGACGCGCTCCATGCGCTCCAAGGAAGAGGCGCACGACTACCGCTACTTCCCGGACCCCGACCTGCTGCCGCTGGAGCTGGAGGAGGCCTGGATCGAGGGCATCCGCGCCTCCCTGCCGGAACTGCCGGACGACAAGCGCCGCCGCTTCATGAGCCAGTACGGCCTGTCGCAATACGACGCCGGGGTGCTGATCTCGGAACAGGCCAAGGCCGACTATTTCGAAGCGGCCGCAAAGGGGCGTGACGCCAAGCTGGTGGCCAACTGGGTGACCAACGAGGTCTCCGCCCGGCTGACCGCCGACAGCCGCGACTTCGCCGACAACCCCCTGCCCGCCGCCCACGTGGCCCAGCTGGTCGAGCTGATCGAGACCAACGTCATCTCCTCCAAGATCGCCAAGGAGGTGTTCGACCACGTGTGGAACGGCGAAGGCTCGCCGGCCGAGGTGGTCGAAAGGCACGGCCTGAAGCAGGTCACCGATACCGGCGCGATCGAGAAGGCCGTCGATGACATCATCGCCGCCAACCCCGACAAGGTCGAAGCCGTGAAGGACAAACCCCAGGCCTTGGGCTGGTTCGTCGGCCAGGTCATGAAGGTCACCGGCGGCAAGGCCAATCCGGCGGCGGTCAACGACATCCTGAAGGCGAAGCTGGGGCTTTAAGGCGACCGGGAGCTCCGGCGCGGGGCCCGGCCTCAGTCCGGATGCCTCTCCCTCAGGGTCTTGATGCTCCAGCGCGCCATCTCGGCGATGACGGCCTGATCGACGTCGTCCAGCCGGCTCAGATAGATGCAGCCCTTGCCGGTCTTGTGCTTGCCCAGCCGCGCCAGAAACGCCTCCCGGGCGTCGTCGGCGGCGGCCATGTAGAGCACCAGATTGGCCTTGCGCGGCGAGAACCCCACCAGCGGCGCCTCGCCCGAATGGCCGCTGTCGTAGGTGTAGCGGTACCTGCCGAAGCCGATGATCGAGGGCCCCCACATCACGGGTGGGTAGCCGGTCGCCTCGGCCAGCAGGGCCAGCACGGCGCGGGCGTCCTCGCGCCGGCCCGGATGATCGACGCTGTCGATGAAGGCCTCGGGCGAGACAGGCGTGGGCCGGGTTTTCGCGTCGGCGGGCATGGCGGCGTTCCGGCTGTGGAGCGTGCAATCTTTCCGTGTTAGGCCTGCGCGATGCCGACCATATCATGGTTCTATGGTATAGCGATCCGGATGTACTTCGACGATCATCCGCCGGCGCACTTTCATGCGCTCCACTCACGCGACGTGGCCCTGATCGAGATCGACACGGGCGAAATCATCCGTGGCCGACTCCGCCCGACAGAGGCCCGGCGGGTGAAGCGTTGGACCCTGTTGCACCGGGACGCGCTGATGGAGAACTGGAAACTGGCTCAACAGGGCGGAAACGTCGAATTGAAGCGGATCGCAGGACTGGATGAGGACGATGTCTGAAACGCTGCCCTTGATCGATCGGGTTCGGGTCGTCGGTCCCTACCGGCTGAGGCTTTGGTTCAGCGACGGCCAGGTGGGCGAATGGAGCTTTGACCGGCTGGCGACCGATGAGCGGCCCGTCGCTCTGGCCTTCAGGGAGCCGGGCTTTTTCGAGCAGGTGTTTCTCGATTTCGGGGCTCTGACCTGGCCAAATGGCTACGATCTGAGCCCCGTGGCGCTCTACGATGACATGGCGGCGGCGGGGGTGCTGAAAGTCGAGAGCGCGGCGGCGTGAGAGCGCTTTCATGGATCGGACGCGTACTCGGCAAACTCGTGTCCGGGCTTCAGACATTAGCGGGTCGCGCCGCTGCGGGGATCGCCGTATTTGGCGCGCTAGTCTGGTTCTTGTGGCCTTCGTCTTCTTGGCAGGTCGAACCTGAACCCTTGCTTGCCCTTATCGTCTCAGCGGCGGGCTGGTTGGGCTCGCTCGGGCCTACACGCCAAGCAGAATCCGAAAAACCCTTGCCCCCGACAACCCATGACGTGAAGCTTCTTGCGCGCTTTCGCGAAACCTTAACTGAGCCAGCCAAGCGGTTCCTTAGGGATCAGGACCTGCTTTCGACCTTTAACTGGAAGACCATTGATTGCCTTTTGGAAATCTCTCACAGTTGGCGGGGCGCTGAGTTTGCATTCGACGATGAGGAGCTTGAGGCACTTTTCGTCCCTCTTATCGACAGCATTCGAGGCTTCACCAATGAATTGGCGCTGCGGAGCTATATGGTCCGAGGCAGCGACGAGCGGGCTTCAGTTTTGACGGATCACGACCGTGAGTATGAAGTGAGCGATCGCACCCGACAGACAGCGCGAGAGCTGAACGATCAAGCCACACAACTAGCCGAAAGTATAGACGAGTTCATTCGCTTCGCCAGACCGCGCCTGGAAAGAGGTTAGATCACAGCCCCTTCACGATCCCCTCGACCATCTTCTTGGCGTCGGCGAACAACATCATGGTGTTGTCGCGGAAGAACAGCTCGTTCTCGACCCCGGCGTAGCCCGCCGCCATGCCGCGCTTGACGAACAGCACCGTGCCGGCCTTCTCCACGTCGAGGATCGGCATGCCGTAGATGGCGCTGGTCGGGTCAGTCTTGGCCGCCGGGTTGGTGACGTCGTTGGCGCCGATGACGAAGGCCACGTCGGCGGAAGCGAACTCGCTGTTGATGTCCTCCAGCTCGAACACCTCGTCGTAGGGGACATTGGCCTCGGCCAGCAGCACGTTCATGTGGCCGGGCATGCGGCCGGCGACGGGGTGGATGGCGTACTTCACCTCGACCCCCTCCTCCTTCAGCTTGTCGGCCATCTCGCGCAGGGCGTGCTGGGCCTGGGCCACGGCCATGCCGTAGCCGGGCACGATGATGACCTTGGAGGCGTTCTTCATGATGAAGGCCGCGTCCTCGGCCGAGCCCTGCTTGACCGGTCGGGTCTCGACCCGGCCCTCGCCCGCTGCGGCGGAGTCGCCGCCGAAGCCGCCGAGGATCACCGAGATGAAGCTGCGGTTCATCCCCTTGCACATGATATAGCTGAGGATGGCACCCGAGCTGCCGACCAAGGCCCCGGTGATGATCAGGGCGATGTTTTCGAGGGTGAAGCCCAGCGCCGCCGCAGCCCAGCCGGAGTAGCTATTGAGCATCGACACCACGACGGGCATGTCGGCCCCGCCGATCGGGATGATCAGGGTGGCGCCCAGCACCAGGGCGATCAGGAACACGCCCCAGAAGGCCCAGGTGGCGGTCCCGTCAGAGCCGACCATGATGCCGATCAGCAGCACCGTGGCCAGCCCCAGCCCGATGTTGATCAGGTGCCGCGCCGGCAGCAGGATCGGCGCGCCGCTCATGTTGCCGTTGAGCTTGGCGAAGGCGATGACCGAGCCGGTGAAGGTGATGGCGCCGATGGCCATGCCGAGACTGAGCTCGATCACCGAAAGGGCCTTGATGCCGCCGGTCCCGTCGGAAATGCCGAAGCCCTCGGGGGCGTAGACGGCGCCAATCGCCACCAGACAGGCAGCCAGACCGACCAGCGAGTGGAAGGCCGCGACCAGCTGGGGCATCTGGGTCATCTGCACCCGCGCCGCGATCAGGGCTCCGACCCCGCCGCCGACGACCACGCCGCCGAGGATCAGGGCGGCGGTCAGCAGGTCCAGCGTGCCCGAGCCCCAAAGCGTCAGCAGGGTGACCAGCACCGCCAGCCCCATGCCGACCATGCCCATGGTGTTGCCCTGACGGCTGGTCTCAGGGCTCGACAGGCCGCGCAGCGACAGGATGAACAGCACCCCGGCGACAAGATAGGCCAAGGCGGCGAGCGAGGCGTTCATGGACGGTCCTTCCCCCCGAGGCGCGGGTGCCTCGATATCTGATGCAGCGCTGCGGGGTGCCCGGTCATGTCAGAGCAGCCCCGCATAGGCCGTTTCGCCGGTCCGGGCCGCACCGGCCGACGCGACTTCGTCCCCGCGCACCAGCGCGAGGCCGACAGGCCCGGCCCCGCCGGTCTTGGTCAGGGTGCATCGGCCGTTGTCGCCCGGCAGACGGCCGGCCTGCGGTCCCGCGCCGCTCAGCCGGGTGCGGTTGGCCCAGCGCGCCTGTTCGTAGGCGCTGGCGGCGTAGGTCACCGGGCGGAAGCGACAGTCGAGGGACCAGCTCGCGCCTGCGGGGGCCGCCACATGCCAGTGCAGGCCGGACGCCGTGTCCTCGCCGACCGCCGTCTGGGCCACAGCCGGCCCCGCGGCGATCGCAAACACTGTCAGCAGAAGCCCCGCCCGCATCATCGCGCCTGCTGCCCTCCGGTCCGGCCGAGCCGCCACAGGGCGGCGCCGATGAAGACCGGGCCCAGAGCCAGAACGAGCCAGTCAAAGGCGTTGAGAGGACGCACCGGGAAGAACACGCGGATCAGCAGGGCACCGATCACCAGCACCACCCCGCAGTCGCGGTAGCGGATGCGCTGGATCGGACACTTCTCGCCGAACCAGCTCCACACCCACAGGGCCATGCCGACCGCGGTCGCCACCCAGGCGGCTCCGACGGCGAGGGCGACAGGATCGGGCGCGGTCACTTGTGGGCCGCCCCCGCCGGGCGTTCCTTCTTCTTGTACATGGCCAGCATGCGGCGCGTGACCATGAAGCCGCCAAAGATGTTGACCGAAGCGAGCGCCACGGCGGCGACGCCCGCCCCCTTGGCGATCCAGCCGTTCGGGCCCTCGGCCTGACCCGTGGCGGCCGCGGCGGCGATCAGGCCGCCGACGATGATCACCGACGAGATGGCGTTGGTCACCGCCATCAGCGGGGTGTGCAGCGCCGGCGTCACGCTCCAGACCACGTAGTAGCCGACGAAGATGGCGAGCACGAAGATCGCCAGGCGGAAGATGGTGGGGTCGACGTGTTCCATCAGATGGCCTTGCCCATGCGGCTGGAGGTCAGCGCGCGAATTCGGATCAGGAGTCCGTCGATATCATCCTCGACCTCGCCGGTCGAAACCCTTAGGACGGCGTAGCCTTGGCTCTCGAAAAACTGATCCCGTTCCAGATCGCGGAGAGCGACATCAGGACGCTGGTGCACGCCGCCGTCGATCTCGATCACCAGAGCCGCGCGGTGACAGGCGAAGTCGGGCACGAACCGACTGAAAACCGGCTGCCTGCGAAATCTCACTGGCAGACGTCGAAGCCTCTCCCACAACCTCGCTTCGGTCCATGTCGGGGTGCTGCGTAGCAATCGGGCGCGCCTGACCGTCCGTCGGGGTGTCCGCTCTCGGGCGAAGCCCTCCCCCTGGATGGGGGAGGGTTGGGTGGGGGTGCAGTCTCGCTCGTCTGACGAGGACGCGAGAGAGGCGATCCCGCTCTCGCCTCCCGCATGCAAACCTGCGAGGTCGGCGGATGCACCCCCATCCCCGACCCTTCCCCCATCGAGGGGGGAGGGAGACTGCAGTTGCCTCATCCCCTCACCCCTTCGTGCACGATCTCGCCGCCGTGGGTGACGACAGCGGCCTTGAGGATCTCGTCCTCCAGGTCGAGCGTCACCGCCCCGTCCTTGAGCACGAGGCCGAGGAAGGCGAACAGGTTGCGGGCGTAGAGCGCCGAGGCGTCGGCGGCGATGCGGCCCGGCAGGTTGCCGTGGCCGACGATGGTCACGCCGTTGGCGGTGGTCACCACCTCGTTCAGCTTCGCCCCCTCCACGTTGCCGCCGTTCTCGATGGCGAGGTCGACCAGCACCGACCCGGGCTTCATCGAGGCGACATGGGCGGCGGTGACCAGCCGGGGCGCCGGACGGCCGGGGATCAGGGCGGTGGTGATGACCACATCCTGCTTGACGATGTGGGCGGCGGTCAGCTCGGCCTGCTTGGCCTGGTACTCGGCGGACATGGCCCTGGCGTAGCCGCCGGCGGTCTCGGCCGCCCTGAACTCCTCGTCCTCGACGGCGATGAACTTGGCCCCGAGACTCTCGACCTGTTCCTTGGAGGCGGGCCGCACGTCGGTGGCGGTGACCACGGCTCCCAGGCGGCGGGCGGTGGCGATGGCCTGCAGGCCGGCGACCCCGGCGCCCATGACGAACACCTTGGCCGCCGCGACGGTGCCGGCGGCGGTCATCATCATCGGGAAGCCCTTGCCGTAGGCGGCGGCCGCCTCGATCACGGCGCGATAGCCGGCCAGGTTGGCCTGGGACGACAGGGCGTCCATCACCTGGGCCCGGGTGATCCGGGGCACGAACTCCATGGCGAAGGCGGTCGCCCCGGCCCCGGCCAGCGCCTTGACCGTCTCCCTGTCGCGCCAGGCGTCGAGCAGGGCCACGACCACGGCACCGCTTTTCAGGGCGCTGGTCTCCTGCGCCGTCGGCCCACGCACCTTGAGCAGGATGTCGGCACCGGTCAGGACGGCCCGCGTGTCCGCCAGAACGGCGGCACCGACGGCGGCGTAGTCAGCGTCAGGGATGGAGGAGCCGCCGCCCGTTCCTACCTCGACCCGCACGGTCGCGCCGAGGCCGATGAGCTTCTTCACCGTTTCAGGCGTGACGGCGCAGCGGGTCTCACCTTCGCGGCGTTCGCGGGTGACGGCGATGGTGACGGCCAAGGGCGACTCCCGGCATTGATATCCCGTGAGCTTAGGCGGTTATCGAAAGGCGCGTAAAGCGGCGACGGACGTGCACCCCCGCAAAAAAAATCGACCGGGATTCCGGCGAAACCATGGGGAACGCTGCTGTAACCGATCCCAGCCGGACACGCCTGGGGGGGGCGTGACCGCCGCGCAGGATGTCAGTGAGCCTGGGGCTTCTCGCGCAGGAACCACCAGCCGGCGGCGGCGAGCACAATCGTCGCGATGACAGCGGGCACGAACCCACCGTTGGGCATGAACCAGACGGTCAGCAGAAGGAGGATCGCAGCCACCGCCAGCGACCCCCACTTGGTCAGGCCCCCAAAGAGCGCCCAGGTCGCTTTCTGCTCCTCGATCTCCATCGAGCCGTGCTCGTAGGCGTCTTGGTCGGCGGGGGCGTGATGCGGGTCGGCCATGTGTCGAGTCCGGAGTTGTCCTGTCCCGCCGCCTTATAGGGCCTGTTCGGCGACGCTCAAGCGCCTGATGGCCGCGCGCGCCTCACTCCAGCGCCGCAAGGGCGTCCCGGGTGAAGGCGACGATATCGAAGCCGCGCCCCGCGGGGTCCTCGCCGCGCCGCACCAGGACGAGTCGCCGACTCGGCACGATGACGATGTACTGGCCGCGATTGCCCTGGGCCGCGAGGGTGTCGGCGGGCACACCTTCCGAGCGGTTCATCAGCCAGACGGTGGCCCCATAGCCGAGCGCCCCGGTCGGCTGGGGTCCGGACGGGTCCCCCACATAGGCCCGCCAGCCTTCCGGCAGCAGCCGCTCGCCCTCCCAGACGCCATCCTGCACGTAGAGCTGTCCAAGGCGCGCCAGGTCCCGCGCGGTCGACCAGACCTGGCTGGATAGCATGTAGCCGCCGCGCCAGTCGGTCTCGACGAAGGTGTCGGTCATGCCCAGCCGGTCGAGGAAGGTTTCGGGCGGCGTCGCCGCCAGCGCTGGAGCGACCGAATGGATGGCCAGCAGGGTGTCGTTGTTGGCGTAACGGTAGCGCGCTCCCGGCGGGGCGATCAGCGGCCAGCCTGGCGTCTGCTCGGCGATCGCCACCCCGCCGAAGTAGAGGGCGTCGGTGCGACTTCCGGCAGTGTCGCTGGTCAGGCCCGAGCTCATGCGCATCAGCTGGTCGACCGTGATCGCTCCCCGGGGGTCGCCGGGGGTCGACCATTCAGGGATGGCGGCCGCGCCCATGACGTCGTTCCCGGTTCGGTGCGCCACCCAGCCGACGAGTGTCCCCGCGAGGCTCTTGGCCACGGACCAGGTGCGCTGGGGCGTGTCCGGGCCGAAGCCCTCGCGATAGCGCTCGGCCACGAGACGGCCATCCTGCACCATCACCACCGCCGTAGTCACCCCGGGACCGTAGGCGTCTCCCATCGCACCGGCGAGGGTCGTCTCCAGAGCCGCAGCATCCCCGCGCGGCGCAGCGGTCGGCCACGGCGTCGAGTCGGTGCGCCTCACCGGGGCCCGGGGCGGCAGGGCCTCGGCCCCGACCGGGGCGATGACGCAGCCACGGCCGGGCGTATGCACCGCCAGCCGCGGCGGCAGGGTCGGATCCCAGGCGACGCGCACCTCCGCCTCGCCAACATCGGCCGTCATGCCGCGCACCAGCGGATCGAGCTCCGGATAGATGCCGACCAGTTCGTGGGTCTCGACACTTTCGACCGTGCGCTCGGCCCCCGCCTCACGGGCGTTGAACACCGCACCACAGACCATAAGGGCCTTGTAGCCGGCGGCCATGGCGAGATCGGCCGGCCGCGGCACCGGCGGCGTCTGGGCCAGCGTCGGCGCGGCCGCCGCGAGCAGAAGGAGGGCGGCGCCGGGGATCCGGAAGCTCTGGAGCATGACCGCGACGCTGACCCGGCCGCTCGCGTCCGTCAATGGCTCAGACAGTGGCCTCGAAGGCATCCACCAGCCGCTCCAGCCGCTTGCAGCCGACGGCCCAGAAGGCCGGATCGCGCGGTTTGAGACCAAACGGCACCAGCGCCTCGACATAGGTCCGGCTACCGCCGCCAGCCAGCAGATCGCGGTACAGGGGCGTGAACCCGGCCGGGTCGTTGCGCCGCGCCTCCATCAGGGCCGAGACCAGAAGGTCGCCGAAGGCGTAGGCATAGACATAGAAGGGCGCGTGCACAAAGTGGCTGACATAGGCCCACCAGTGCTCATAGCCGGGGTTCAGGGTCACCGCCGGCCCGAGGCTGGCCCCCATTTCCTCCAGCCAGATGGCGTTGATGCCCTCGCGCGGCACCTCGCCCTTCAGGCGCTCGTCATGGAAGCGGGTCTCGAAGCGGTGAAAGGCGATCTGCCGCACCACCGTGTTGAGGCCGTCCTCGATCCGGCCTGCCAGCAGGGCCCGACGCTCCAGTCCCTTCGCCTCTGACAGCAGCCGGTCGAAGGTCAGCCCCTCGGCGAAGATCGAGGCGGTTTCGGCGAGGGTCAGGGGCGTATCGGCCAGCAGGCTGCCCTGCCCCGCCGCCAGCACCTGGTGCACGCCGTGGCCCAGCTCGTGGGCGAGGGTCAGGACGTCGCGCCGGTCTCCCATCCAGTTCAGGAAGATGTAGGGGTGGCGATCCGCGGTGACCGGGTGGGCGTAGGCTCCGGACTGCTTGCCCGGTCGCGCCCGGGCGTCGATCCACGGCCGCTCGAAGAACCGGCCGGCATGGTCGGCGAACTCGCCGCCGAGGTCGGCGAAACTCTGCAGCACCAGATCGCGGCCCTCATCCCAACTGAAGTGACGCTGCGGGCCGCTGTCCAGCGGGGCGTTCCGATCCCAGTGATTCAGCGCCTTAAGGCCCATGGCCCGGGCCTTGAGCGCATAATAGCGATGCGATAGCCGGGGGTAGGCCTCCGCCACCGCCTCGGCCATCGCGTCGACCGCTGCGCCGTCCACCTCATTGGCCAGATGTCGGCTGTCGGCCGGGCGGGCGAAGCCGCGCTTGCGGTCCTCCAGCGCCTTGTCCTGGGCCACCACATTCAGCACGAGGGCGAGGGTCGGCGCGCGCGCCGCCAGCGCCTCGGTCAGGCCTTCGGCCGCGGCCTTGCGGGCCTCGGCACGGGGATCCGACAGCCGGTTCAGGGCCTCCGCGAGGGTCAGGCTCTCCTTGCCAACCTTCGCCTTCAGCGCCGCCAGCTGGTCATCGAACAGGCGCGGCCACTGGGCGGTGATCGGCGCGCGCTCGGCGAGGAAGGTTTCGAGTTCCGGAGCCAGCTCGTGCGGCTTCATCAGGCGCACCCGGCGTAGCCACGACCGCCAGCGGGCCGCCGGGCCGTCCGCCAGCGCCGCCTCCAGCGCCGCGTCGTCGATGCGGTTGATCTCCAGCGTCAGCCAGACGGTCGAGGTGGCGATGCCGGCGATCTGCTGGCGCAGATCGGCCTCGAAGGCCTGGGCCGCAGCATCGTCCCGCGCCGTCGAGGCCCGCAGGAAGGCGAAGGCCCCGAGCCCACCCAGCAGGTCAGAAGCCTGCTGGTACAGCGATACCGCATCATCCAGACGCGCGGAGCGGCCCGTCGGCGCGAGGTCCGCGACCACGAGCTGCCCCTGCAACGCTCCCAGTCGGTCTACGATATCCCGCGCCCGCGTCAGATCCCTGGTGATGCGCGGGTCTGTCGGCCCGGCATAGAGGTCGGTCAGGTCCCACAGCGGAGCGGCGCCGGGATCGGCAGGGGAAGGGGCCTGGAAACGCGCGTTCATGAATTTCGTTTTGGAGATACAGCGCGCCCGACGCAACGTGCCGGAGACCGGATCCCTTGCAGGCGCGGCCCGATGCGGTCTTATGCCCCGGACAGGGGTGAAGGGACGCACAGCCACCATGACCGAAACTGCTGACGCCGCACCGTCTTCCCTGGACATGCCGGAAAGCGCCAGCGACCGGCGCGACATAATCCTCGCCCGGCTCGCCATCGGCCTCGTGCAGGGCCTTGCGCTCTATGGCCTGATGCGCGCTACCGAGGGCGAGGCCAGCTGGTCGCGACTAAACCCCGACCTGTTCGCGCCGGCGGTGCTGGTCGCCCTGTTCCTGCCGGCGGTGCTGCTTTCGGGCGTCGGCAAGCTGCGGCTGCCCGTTTATCTGGCCTGGAGCGGGGTCGCGGCGGCGCTGCTGGCGCTGCTGGCCTGGCACGACGTGGCGCGGCAGGCCGGCGTGACGCGCGAGGCGACCTTTCCGGTGTTCGTATTCGGCGCTGCGGCCCTCTTCATCGCCCATCATCTGGTCGTCCCCGCCGATCGTGCGCGGCACCTGATCGCCTCGTTCCCGGCCTATTTCGACGCCGCCTGGATGTCCGGCGTCCAGATGGTGCTGTCGCTCGCCTTCGCCGGGGCCTTCTGGCTGCTGTTGTTCCTCGGGGCCGAGCTGTTCCGGGTCATCGGCCTGACGTTCCTCAGTGAGCTGATGCGGCAGGGCTGGTTCGCCCTGCCAGCTACGGGGCTCGCCTTCGCCGCAGCCGTCGAACTGACCGACGTGCGCGACGGCCTGATCCGCGGCGTGCGGACCGTGGCCTTGACCCTGCTGTCATGGCTTCTGCTGGTGCTGACCGGCCTTGTCGCCGCCTTCCTGATCGCTCTGCCCTTCACTGGGCTGGAGGGGCTGTGGTCGACCGGGCGGGCCACCTCGCTGGTGCTGGCGGCGGCGGCCATCCTGATCGTGCTGATCAACGCGGCCTACCAAGACGGGCAGACGGCCCCGCCGCGCGTGCTGCAACTCGCCGCCCGCGTCGCGGCGGTGCTGCTGACGCCGATGATCCTCATCGCCGCCTGGGGCCTGTATCTGCGCACCGGCCAGTACGGCCTGACGCCGGATCGCATCATCGCCCTCGCCTGCGTCATCGTCGGGGCGGCCCATGCCGTGGGCTATGGCTATGCCGCCGTGTCGACCCTGCGCCGCGAGACACGCTGGATGCAGCCGCTGGAGCGCACAAACCTGGCCGGAGCGGTGCTGGCCCTGATCACCATCCTCGCCCTGTTCACCCCCGTGGCAGACCCGGCGCGGCTGGCGGTCGCCGATCAGGTCGGTCGCCTCGAAAGCGGCCGGACCGCCCCGGACCGCTTCGACTACGCCTTCCTGCGCTTCGACAGCGGCCGCGTCGGCATGGCGGCGCTGCAGCGGCTGGCGCGATCATCTGACCCGCGGATCGCCGAACCGGCGACGGCAGCCGTTGCGCTGGCCGCGCCCGTCCCGCCGTCTCCCGCCGGGGCGACGCCGCGGTTCGAACCGGCCACCGCAGGCGCATCGATCCCCGATGGCCTCGCGCAGCCCGTGCTGGCGGACGATCCGCGCTACGGCTGCCAGGACGCCGGGGCCTGCGTCGTTCTCGGCCGTGATCTGGACGGCGACGGCCGCGACGAGGCGCTGATCGCGACGGCGGACATCATCTATCTCATGACCCGGAGCGATGCCGCGGACTGGCGGCAGGCCGGGATGCTCTTCAAGCCCTGCAACGCCGCCCCCGACCTTGACCTGCGGGACACCCTGCGGCGAGGCGAGTTGGCCCTGGACACGGCACCGCGCTGGCCTACCCTGAGAAGCGCGGACGGCAGCCTGCCCTTCACGCCGGGCCCCTGCCCGACGGGAGCAAACGACTGAGCCCCGACCCCGGCCAGGTCTCCCGCCGCGTTCACCTTTCGCGAACCAGGATCGCTGACCTGATCTTCACCGCACCGGGCCTAGATCGTCTCGAAATGGGTCGTCATCGGATGACCCCCCTGGAAACTGAAGACATGGCCAAGACGATCCTCGTGGTGGATGACGACCCGACCCAGCGGCGCCTGGCCCAGGCGGTGCTGGAGCGCGAGGGGCACCAGGTCGTCCAGGCCGCCAGCGGAGGCGAGGCCATCGACCGCATGACGCGCGGCGGCGGTGCCGACGCCATCCTGCTGGATCTGGTCATGCCGGGCCTGTCGGGCATGGAAACCCTCAAGGAACTGCGGGCGGGCGGCGTCACGACCCCCGTCATCGTGCTGACCGCCAATGGCGGGGTCGAGACGGTAGTCAAGGCCATGCAGGCCGGGGCGCAGGACTTCTTCATCAAGCCGGCCAGCCCGGAGCGCATCCAGGTCGGGGTCCGCAACGCCCTGCAGATGGGTGCCTTCCAGGCCGAAGTGGGGCGCCTGACCAAGCGCGCCGCCGGCCGCACATCCTTTGACGACCTGGTCGGCCAGTCGCCGGCCATGCGCACGGTGAAGGCGCTGGGGGCCCGGGCCGCCCGTGCGCACATCCCCGTTTTGATCACCGGCGAGAGCGGCGTGGGCAAGGAGGTTATCGCCCGTGCCCTGCATGGTGCCTCCGAACGCGGCGGCAAGCCGTTCGTCGCCGTCAACTGCGGGGCCCTGCCCGCGAACCTGATCGAGTCAATCCTGTTCGGGCACGAGAAGGGCGCCTTCACCGGCGCTGTCGACAAGCACCTGGGCAAGTTCCAGGAGGCCTCGGGCGGGACCCTGTTCCTCGACGAGATTGGCGAACTGCCGCTCGACATGCAAGTCAAGCTGCTCCGCGCTCTCCAGGAGGGCGAGGTCGATCCGGTCGGGGGCAAGCGGCCGGTGAAGGTGGACGTACGCATCGTTTCGGCCACCAATCGCGACCTGTCGGGCCAGGTGAGCTCGGGCGGGTTCCGCGAGGACCTGTTCTACCGCCTCAACGTGTTCCCGATCGAAGCCCCGGCCCTGCGCGACCGGCGGGAGGACATCCCGGCCCTGATCGAGCACTTCATCGCCCGATTCAACCTCGAGGAAGGCCGTCGGGTGCAGGGCTGCGCGCCCGAGGCGCTGGCGCTGCTTCAGGCCTTCGACTGGCCCGGCAACGTCCGTCAGCTTGAGAACACCATCTATCGCGCCATCATTCTCGCGGACGCTCCCTGGCTTCAGCCGCACGATTTTCCCTCGATCTCCGGCCTGTCCGCGCCGGCTCCGGAGGCACCCGGAAGCGTCGGACAGGGGTCGCAGACACGTGCTCTCGCGAGCGAAGACTTCGGCCCCCTCGCCTCGCGGGTGAGGGTCGTCGACGAGCGCGGCCATCTCCGGACTCTGGAAGAGATCGAGCGCGACCTGATCCACCATGCGATCGAGGTCTATGCCGGCCACATGACGGAGATCGCGCGCCGGCTCGGCATCGGCCGCTCGACCCTGTATCGCAAGGTGCGCGAGCAGGGCCTGGAAGAGGCAATCCGCCACACCGGCTGAGCCAAGATTCCTGCGACGGAATCCCGCTCTTCTCCCGTGTGACGGTTTCTACATGAGGTATTGCGGCTTCGCGGAGCGATATGCCGTCCCGTCTCTCCCCGCGCCCCGGAAACCCCGCATGCTGTTCACCAACGCCGTCTATGGTGCTGCCGCCCTGCTGCTCGCACAGGACCCGGCGGCAGACCTCACCCGGGATCCGGCCGCCACAACCACCGGCGGGGTGACGACGGTCGAGCAGGTGCTGGTCACCGGCGTCCGCCCGACCGGTGGCGTCGATACGGACATCCCCGCTGAAATCGAGCTCGACGAGGTGGAAATCCAAGCCTACGGCGCGTCCGACATCTCCCAGCTGCTTCAGTTCCTCGAGCCGGTCACGCGCAGCTCGCGCGGCGGCGGACCGCCGGTCTTCCTCGTCAACGGTCGCCGCATCTCGGGCTTCCGGGAAATCCAGGGCATCCCCTCCGAGGCCATCCAGCGGGTGCAGGTCATGCCCGAGGAAGTGGCCCTGCAGTTCGGCTACCGCGCCGACCAGCGCGTGGTGAACTTCATCCTCAAGGACCCGTTCCGCTCGACCACCGCGGAGGCCGAGATTCGCGGGGCCACGGAAGGCGGCCGGTCCGGCTACGAGCTCGACAGTGACATCCTTCGCATCAGCGGCGAGAATCGCTGGTCGCTCGACATCGAGTACGAGCGCGACAGCCCATTGTACGAGACCGAACGCGACATCGCGCGCGAGCCGGGCAGGACGCCCTTCGACAGGATCGGCAACGTCGCGGCGGCAATCTTCGGGGCCGAAATCGACCCGGCCCTGTCAACCCGGATCGGCCAGACCGCCGTGCTTGCCCCCGTGCCGACCAGCGGCGCGTCGCTGGCCGCCTTCGTCGCCGCCTACGGCACCCCCCGCTCGGGCGACCTGACGGCCTACCGGACCCTCGCCGCCCGCACCGAAGCGGCGCAGATCAACGGGACCCTGAAGCGCGGCTTCGGCCGCGACATTCAGCTGACCGTCAGTGGCCAGTTGCGCGACGGTGCCAGCGCGCGCTTCAACGGCCTCCCGGGCGTAACCCTGACCGTACAGGCTGGCGTCGGCGGCTCGCCCTTTTCGGCCCCGGTCCAGGTGTTCCGCTACCTCGACGCCCCGTCTGCGCTGATGAGCCGGACCGAGAACCTGTCCGGAGAGGCCGGAGTGGTTCTGGACGGCTTCCTCGGTCAGGACTGGCGCTGGACGGCGACGGGGGAGTACACGCGCAATGACACCGAGACCTTCACCGGGCGCGGCTACAGCGCCACCGGCTACCAGAGCCGGCTGAACGCCGGAAGTGCCGGGCTGACGCCGTTCGGCGTCGTTGGCGTCGCGGACTTCACCGCCCTGCCCGTCGACACCGCAAGGTCGATCAACAGCAACCTGCGGGGCGAGCTCGTCCTTAACGGAGACCTGTTCGAGCTTCCGGCCGGCGACCTCCGCTCGACCTTCACCTTCGGGGCCGATCGGCAGGAGCAGGAATCGGAAAGCACCCGCGCCGGCGTGTTCAGCCGGCGCGAGCTGTCGCGCGATCGCCTGAACGCCCAGGCCAGCTTCGATGTGCCGATCCTGCGCCGCGACGAGGACCGGCCGTCGCCCCTCGGCACGGTGTCGCTCAACCTGAACGCCGGCTATGAGGATGTGTCCGATTTCGGCGGCCTCGAAAGGCTGGGGCTCAACCTGAACTGGGAGCCGATCGAGCGGCTGTCATTCCTCGCCGGCGTCTCGGAAGAGAAGGAGGCACCCAGCCTCGGCCAGCTCAATGATCCGGTGATCAGCACGCCCAATGTGCCGGTGTTCGACTTCGCGACCGGTCAGACGGTTCTGGTGACGCGGGTCAGCGGCGGCAATGCGGCCCTCGACGCCGAAGCGCGGACGGTCAGCCGCGTCGGCGTCAACTGGCGACCCATGGAATCGCAGGACCTGAGGTTCACCTCAACCTGGACACGCACCGAGGTCGAGAACGACGTCAACAGCTTCCCGGCCGTCACCGCAGCGCTGGAAGCCGCCCTGCCCGGTCGCTTCCAGCGGGATGTCAGCGGGACGCTGATCTCGATCGACGCCCGGCCGCTCAATTTCGCCGAGGTGTCACGGGAGGATGTGCGGACCGGCCTGACCTTCTCGCGGGCCTTCGGCACGCCGAACGCCGCGGCGGCCGGTCCGCGCGGCGGGCGGCCCGGCGGCGGCTTCGGCGGCCCGCCGCCCGGCGTCATCGTCAGCGGCGGCGGCGGCTTCGGCGGCGGCAGCTTCGGCGGCGGCAGCTTCGGCGGCGGCGGGCGGGGCGGCCCCGGCGGCATGATGCCCGGACAGGGCCGCTTCAACATCTCGGTGTTCCACACCTGGCGGCTGCAGGACCAGATCCTGATCGCCCCGGGCCTGCCGGTGCTCGACCTGCTGGACGGGGACGCCACCAGCGCCTCGGGCGGGACGCCGGAGCATCAGATCGAGGTCCAGGGCGGCGTCTTCCGCAACGGCATGGGCATGTTCGTCAACGCCACCTGGCGCGACGGCACCGAAGTCGACGGCGGGACCGGCCCGGACCTGATCTTCGAGGACCGGGCGACCGTCAATCTCAACGCCTTCATCAACCTCGACCAGCGCACCCGGCTGGTCGAGCGCTTCGGCTGGCTGCGCGGCGGCCGGATCCAGCTGCGCATCCAGAACCTGTTCGACAGCGAGCAGACGGTGGCCACCACCTCCGGCGATACGCCGCTGAACTACCAGCCGGACTTCCTCGATCCCGAGGGACGGACGTTCAGCCTGACCCTCCGCAAGATCCTGTTCTGACCGGCGGCGGGGTCACAGGCCCAGCGACTCGTTGAGCCCGCCGGCCCGGCCGCCGGACACCACCTCGCCGCCGGCGATGGCGTAGACCGTTCCGCCGACCGTTGCGGCGGCCAGGCCATGGCGTGGCGTCCGCATCGGCGGCCCCGCGCGCCATACATCCTCGTGCGGATGATAGAGCCAGGTCTCGGCGAACACCCCGCCGCCACCCGGCGCGGCGCGGTGGAACCACTCGCCGCCGAAGGCCACCAGACGGCCGCCCAGCGCCGCCATGGCGAGACCGCCGCCGACCTGCCGGCCGCTCGCCGGCGAGACCGGGATCGGCGCAACGGTGTCCCAGCGGTCAGCCGCCGGGTCGTAGCGATCCAGCCGCCCTGTCCCGCCGCCCTCCACGGTGCGGCCCCCGGCGATCCACAGCGCGCCCTCCAGCACCGCCCCGGCGGCGCTGTTGCGCGCCATCGGGCAGGGCCGCGCCGTCTCCCAGCGGTCGCCGTGAAGCACGAGGTGAGTGGCCACATCGATCTGATCGCGCCACTGGCCATTGACCCCGTCGCGCGGGCTGCGGCCGGTGATCAGATGCACCCGCCCCGCGTGGGCCAGCCCGACCGCCTCGGCCTGGGGTGTCGGCAGGCCGGACCCGGACCGCCAAGCGTCGGCACCGGGCGAAAGCCGCCACACCTCGGTCCGGTTGGTCCAGTCGCCCGCGCCGCGGCCGTAGCCGCCGATGGCCCAAAGGTCGCCGCCGAGAACGGCCATCATCGGATGGTGACGCGGCTCCGGCAGGCGCGGCCCCTCGCGCCAGACGTCGGCGACAGGGTCGTACAGGCCGACCCTGTCCTCGATATGCAGCGGCGCGTCGGTGCGGCCGACGAGGCCCCCGGCCACGGCGATCCGGCCGTTCCAGACGGCGGCATGGACCTCCTGCGCCGGCCACGGCAGGGGCGCGGCGGCGCGCCAGGACGGCTCCCGACCGTGAGAGGGCGGCGCATGGCCGGCGGCGACGGGCACCATGGTGGCGGCGATCAGGGCGCGACGGTGGATTTGCATGGGGGGAACCTGGGTCAGGCGCGCACCGCCCGCCAGAGCGGCGGCCGCCCGCCTACCCCGGCATCCGCGACGGGGTCTGCTTCTCGCGCAGGGTGACCAGCTCCTCCGCCACCGTGGGGTGGACGGCGCAGGTCGCGTCCCACTGGCCCTTGGTCAGCCCGGCCTTCACGGCCACGGCGGCCAGCTGGATGATCTCGGGGGCGTCCGGCCCGACCAGATGCACGCCCACCACCCGCTGGCTGCCGGCGTCGACCACCAGCTTGACCAGCATCCGCTCGTCCGAGCCGGTGAAGGCGTACTTCATCGGGCGGAAGCGGCTGACATAGACGTCGACGCCGTCGGTGCAGGCGCGCCGGGCCTCGCCCTCGCTCAGGCCTACCGTCCCGACCGGCGGCTGGCTGAACACGGCGGTCGCGACCGCCTCGTAGTCGAACCGGGACGGGGTGTCGCGATAGACCGTCTTGTGGAAGGCCACCGCCTCACGGATCGCCACCGGGGTCAGGTTGATGCGGTCGGTCACGTCGCCGATGGCCCAGATGTTCGGCGCCGTGGTGCGCGAATGCCCGTCGACGCGGATGGCTCCGGCCTCGGTCAGCGCAACCCCGGCAGCCTCGAGGCCCAGGCCCTTGACGTAAGGAATCCGGCCCGTGGCGAACATCACCACGTCGGTCTCGATTGTCAGGCCGTTGTCCAGCAAACTGATCAGCCCGGCGTCGGTCCGCTCGATCCGTTCGTGCTGCGACGCCAGCACCACCTTGATCCCGCGCTTCTCGATCTCCCCGGCCAGGTGGGCGCGGACGTCGTCGTCGAAGCCGCGCAGCAGGTTCGGGCCGCGATAGACCAGCGTCGTCTCCACCCCCAGTCCGGCGAAGATCCCGGCGAACTCCACCGCGATGTAGCCGCCCCCGGCGATCAGGATACGCTTCGGCAGCTCCGGCAGGTGGAAGGCCTCTTCCGAGGTGATGGCGTGCTCGATGCCCGGCAGCCCCTCGGGGACCCAGGGCCGGCCGCCGGTGGCGATCAGAATGCGCTCGGCGGTGATCGTCCGGCCCTTGCCGACAATCTCCACCGTGTGGGCGTCCTTCAGCACGGCGCGGCCGTGCACCAGCTCGACCCCGGCCTTCCCGAGGTTGGCGATGTAGATCCCCGATAGCCGGGCGATCTCCACGTCCTTGTGCTCGACGAACGTCTTCCAGTCGAAGCTGGCGTCGATGGTCCAGCCGTAGCCGCGCGCGGTCTCAAACTGGTGGGCGAAGTCCGAGGCCATGACCATGAACTTCTTGGGGACGCAGCCGCGGATCACGCAGGTGCCGCCGACCCGGTGCTCCTCGGCGATCGCCACCCGCTTGCCGTCCAGCGCCGTCAGCCGCGCCGCCCGCACCCCGCCCGAGCCGGCGCCGATGACGAAGAGGTCGTAGTCGTAGGTGGACATGCAGGTCTCGCGGCCGCGCCGCCGCGACGCGCGGGGCTTTCTCGCCATGTAGCGTCGCCGGCCGCGAATCCAAGCCGCGCGCACATGGCCGCTTGACAACTTGAAGCGAGGCCGGCACCGACTCGCCCGGAATGACCTTAGGGCGAGGGTGCGATGGGGTTGCTGTCGTCGCTGGTCATGGCCGCTGCCCTGGCGGTCCAGCCTGTTCCCGGAACCGGGCAAGACCCCGGCGCCCAGGCGCCGGTCGAGCTTGAAGGCCTGACCGTCACCGGACGGCGCCTCACCGACGTCATCGGCGACTTCGTCAGCGAGGTGTCGGCGCCGGTGCGCGGCCGGGGACTGGCGCGCTGGCGTGACCCGGTGTGCGTCGGCGTGGTCAACCTGCGGGCAGACGCCGCCGCCTTCATCGCCGACCGGGTCACGACGGTGGCCGCCGACCTCGGCGTGGACACCGGACGGGAAGGCTGCCAGCCGAACATCGCGGTGATTGCGACGGATGACGCCGGCGCCCTGGCCGCGGCCCTGACCGAGGCGCGCCGACGGGCGTTCCGGACAGGGGCCACGGGCACCGACCGCGGCGGAGCGGCCCTGAGGGACTTCGTCGAGACCGAACGCCCCGTCCGCTGGTGGCAGACCAGCTTGCCGATCGACAGCCGGACCGGCCAGAGAGCCGTCAGGGCCCCCGGGGTTTGCAGAGGCGAGTGTCGCGGCGTCGGCGACTTTGCGCCCGTCATCGTGGTCGACTCGGCGTCCCTGCTCCGCAGCACGATCATCAACAACCTGCAGCGGACCGTCGTCATCATCGACGTCGACGACATCCAGAACGTCAGCCTCGCCCAGCTGGCCGACTATGTCGCCATGGTGTCCCTGGCGCAGATCGACCCGAACGCCCAGACCGACGGCTACGCCTCGATTCTCAACGTCTTCGCCATGCCGGACTCGGCCGAGGGCCTGACAGAGTGGGACCGGGCCTATCTGGCCGGTCTGTACAACAGCGAGCAGAACCTGCGCTCGAGCGTGGCCAACCACGGCGATATCGTCGCCTCCATCCGCCGCGCCCGCGGACGGCTGGTGGAGCAAGCCGAAGCGGAGGCCGGGCAGGAGGCTCAGCCCTGAGCCACGCGCGGCTCAGGGCGTCAGCAGGTCGACACCGTCGTCCGTGCCGATGATCGCCTCGTCGGCGAGGTCGAGAAACAGGCCGTGCTCGACCACGCCGGTGATCAGCTTCAGGTCGTCGGCCAGGCGCACCGGGTCCATGATCGCGCCGCACGTCGCGTCGTAGATGACATTGCCGCCGTCGGTGCGGACGATGCCGCGGTCGGCCTGGCGCAGCCGCGCCGGCAGGGCGATGTCGTGATCGGCCAGCACGTCGGCGATGCGGTTGCCGGTTGTCTTGTGGCCGAAGGCCACCACCTCGATGGGCAGGGGGAAGGCCCCGAGGGTCTTCACCACCTTGGCGGCCTCGGCAATGACGATGCAGCGGGCCGAAGCCTCCCACACCAGCTTCTCGCGCAGCAGGGCCGCACCGCCGCCCTTGATCAGGGCCAGGCCGGGACCAACCTCGTCCGTCCCGTCGACGGTCAGGTCGATGCGCGGGGTGTCGTCCAGCGTCGACAGGGTCAGCCCCAGCTCGCGCGCCAGATCGGCGGTTTTCTCGGATGTGGGCACGCAGCGCAGGTCCGGCAGCTTGCGGGCGGCCAGCGCCTTCACGAACCAGGCGGCGGTGGAGCCGGTGCCCAGCCCGATGACCATGCCGGCCTCGACCCTTCCGGCGGCAGCCTCGCCGGCGCGTTGCTTCCGGGCGTCGCTCATCCCTTCGCCGCCTTTCGCGCGCGCATCGCGCTCATGAACCGCTCGGCCCAGCCGGGACGCACCTCCTGCCGGGCGCGGCCCAGCGCCAGGGCACCATCGGGGACGTCCTCGGTGATGACCGAACCGGAGCCGGTCATGGCCCCCGCCCCGATCCGCACCGGTGCCACCAGGGCGCTGTTCGAGCCGATGAAGGCCCCCGGCCCCACCTCGGTGCGGTGCTTGTTGAAGCCGTCGTAGTTGCAGAAGATCGTCCCGGCGCCGATGTTGGACCCCTCGCCCACCGCCCCGTCGCCCAGATAGGCGAGGTGGTTGGCCTTGGCGCCCCTGGCCATGGCGACGTTCTTGACCTCGACGAAGTTCCCGACCTTGACCTCCGGGCCGAGGTCCGCGCCGGGCCGCAGCCGGGCGTAGGGGCCGACCTCGGCCCCCGCGGCCACCACCGCCCCCTCGATATGGCTGAAGCTGCGGATGCGGGCCCCGCCGGCGATCCTCGCCCCGGGGCCGAACATCACATAGGGCTCGACCACCGCGCCCGGACCGATCTCCGTATCCCAGCTCAGGTAAACGGTCTCCGGGGCGGGCATGCGCACCCCGGCCGCCAGCAGGTCCTCGCGCCGGACCTTCTGGAAAAGAGCCTCCGCCGCGGCCAGCTCGGCCTGGGCGTTGACGCCCATCACCGCGTCCTCGCCGGCAAAGACAGCGCGCGTCGGGTGGCCGGCGTCGCGGGCCAGGGCGACCACATCGGTCAGATAGTACTCACCCTTCGCATTGGCGTTACCGACCCGGTCCAGAAGGCCGAACAGCAGGTCGGCAGGGGCGGCCAGCACGCCGGAATTGCACGCGGTGACCGCCAGCTGATCCGGGCTCGCCTCCTTCGCCTCGACGATGGCGGCCAGCGTCTCGCCCTCGAGGATCAGTCGGCCGTAGGCCGCGGGATCGCACGCCTCGAAGCCGATCACGGTGACCCCATTCCCGGCGAAGACCGGCGCGATATCATTAGCCCTGAGCAGCGGCACGTCGCCGTAGGTAACGACCACATCGCCGTCGAAACCGTGCAGGGCTTTCCGGGCGGCCAGAACAGCATGGCCGGTGCCCAGCGGCGGGTCCTGCACCGCCACTGCCCCGGCCCCAAGCCGCCGGGTGACGTGGGCACCCACCTCGGGGGAATGGGCCCCGACCACCACGACGATGCGCTCGCAGCCGAGTCCCTCGGCGGCGTCGATGGCGTGGTCCAGCATGGCGCGCCCGCCGACCGGGTGCAGCACCTTGGGCAGGGGGGACTTCATGCGGGTGCCCTGACCGGCGGCCAGGATGATCGCGGCGCGGGGACGGGTGGTCATGAATCGGTCCGGCGGCTAGGAGGTCCGGCGCGGTCTAGCCCATCGGCGGGCGCGACGGGAGGGCGCATGCGCGATCTGGACGGCTGGACCCTGCTGTTTGACCTCGACGGCACGCTCGTCGACTCGGCGCCCGACCTGATCGGCACCCTCAACCGCATGCTGGCACTCAAGGGTCTTCAATCTGTCCCGGTGTCCAGCGCCCGGCATCTGGTCGGCCACGGTGCCCGGGCTCTGCTGCGCCACGGGTTCCGCGAGGCCGGCACCGTCTGGGACGAGGCCGGGGAACCAGAACTTTTCGACCGCTTCATCGCCGACTACGTGGACAACATCGCCGAACATACCCGCCCCTTCCCGCAGGTGGTCGAGACGCTGGACCGGTTGTCGGACCGTGGTGCCGTGCATGTGGTCGCCACCAACAAGCGCACCGACCTGTCGCTGGCGCTGCTCGACGCGCTGGGCCTGACCGGGCGGTTCGCGCTGGTCGCCGGCCCCGACCGGGTGTCGGCCCGCAAGCCGGACGCGGCCCACCTTCTGGACGCCCTGCAGCTTGTCGGCGGCGACCGGCACCGGGCGGTCATGGTCGGCGACGCCTCCACCGACACCGGGGCGGCGAGGGCCGCCGCCCTGCCCTGCATCGTCTGCACCTTCGGCTACAACGACCTGCCGCCGGCCGAGCTCGGCGGCGATGTGGCGCTGGACCACTGGGACGGGTTCGAGGCCGCGCTCGACACGGCACGCCGGCTTCAGCAGCCCTAAAGACCCGCATAGAAACCGTCGCTCCGCCGGCGCTTGAAGGCCCAGGCCAGATCAACATCTTGGCCAGACTTCTTGCGGGACGCCCTGATGGTCCGACGTTTCCTCTCCCTGCCCCTCTGGCAGCTCACCACCCTCGCGCTCGTGCTCGGTGTCGGCGCGGGCTTGCTGGTGGGCGATGCGGCTGGCCCCTGGCTTGGCCCGATCGGGGACGTCTATCTGAACCTGATCCGCATGGTCGTGGCCCCGCTGGTTCTGTTCACCATCGCCAGCTCGGTGGCGCGGCTGGGGACCGGCGCAGGCGTGGCCCGGCTCGGCGCGCGAACGCTGGCCTGGTTCGCCGTCACCTCGCTGCTGGCGGTACTCGTCGGTCTCGGCTTCGGCCACCTGATGGCGCCGGGCTCCGGGCTCGTCGGCCTGCCGATGGGCGAGGTCCGCCCGCGCGAGATCCCGACCCCGGTCGAGGTTCTTGTGGGAATCGTCCCGACCAACCCCTTCGCCGCCCTGGCCGAGGGCCGGATCCTGCAGATCCTGCTGTTCGCCGCCCTCGTCGGGGCTGCCCTGGCGGCGCTGGGCGAGCGGACCGCCGGCGTGCGTCGGCTGGTCGATGAGGGGGCCGAGGTGGTCTTCCGCATCACCCGCTGGGTCATCCGCCTGACCCCGATCGGCGTCTTCGCCCTGATCGGCGAGGTGGTCGGGACCTATGGCCTCGACAGCCTGCTGCCGCTGGGCAAGTTCATCCTCGCCATCTACGCCGCCTGCCTGTTCCACATCCTCGTGGTCTATTCCGGGCTGCTGAAGCTGCACGGGCTGAAGGTGGCGCGCTTCTTCCGGGGTGCCTTCCCGGCGCAGCAGACCGCCTTCGCCACCTCGTCGTCGCTCGGCACCCTGCCCGTGACCCTGCGGCAGACGGTCGAGCGACTGGGGGTGCCGCAGCCTTACGCGGCCTTCGCCGTGCCCCTGGGCGCCAACGTCAAGATGGACGGCTGCGGGGCGATCTATCCCGCGATCGCCGCCCTCTTCATCGCCCAGTACCTCGGACTGGAGCTGAGCCTGACCCAGTATGTCCTGATCGGCCTTACGGCGGTGCTGGGCTCGCTGGGCACAGCGGGCGTGCCGGGCACCTCGATCGTGATGCTCACCCTCACGCTCAGCACGGTGGGCCTGCCGCTCGCGGGCATCGGCTACATCGTCGCTGTCGACCGGGTGGTCGACATGATGCGCACCGCCACCAATGTCACCGGCCAGATGCTGGTCCCCGTTCTGGTGGCGAAGGAGGAAGGGCTTCTGGACCAGGCCATCTACGACGGCCGCGCCGAAGGAGCCCTGGCGCCAGCGTCGGACGGCACCCTGGTTCCGGCGGAGTAGCGCCCTCGCGTTTGCGCTTCCGGTCCCCGGTCGCTACATCCCGCGCCAACCTCCCCACGATCGAGCAAGGCGCGGACGCACCCCATGGCGCAGCAATACATTTTCCAGATGCAGGGCCTGACCAAGGCCTATCCCGGCGGCAAGAAGGTCTTCGAGAACATCTGGCTGAGCTTCTACCCGGACGCCAAGATCGGCGTCGTCGGGGTCAACGGCTCGGGCAAGTCGACCCTGCTGAAGATCATGGCCGGCCTCGACAACGAGTTCTCCGGCGAGGCGCGCGCCGCCGACGGCGTCAAGCGCGGCTACCTCGAACAGGAGCCGCACCTCGACACCAACCTCACCGTTCGCGAGAACGTGGAATCGTGGTGCGAGGAGAAGCAGTGGGTCAAGCGCTTCAATGAGATCGCGGCTGAGATGGCCGAGAACTACTCGGACGAGCTGATGGAGGAGATGACCACCCTCCAGGAAAAGATCGACGCCGGCGACGTCTGGGACATCGACAGCCGCATCGAGATGGCCATGGGCGCCCTGCGCTGCCCGCCGGATGACTGGGCCGTGACCAGCCTGTCGGGCGGTGAGAAGCGCCGCGTGGCGCTGGCCCGCCTGCTGCTGTCGAAGCCGGATATGCTGCTGCTCGACGAGCCGACCAACCACCTCGACGCCGAGTCGGTGGCCTGGCTGCAGCACCACCTCGAGGCCTTCCCGGGCTGCGTCATCCTGGTGACCCACGACCGCTACTTCCTCGATCTCGTGACCAGGTGGACGCTGGAACTCGATCGCGGCAAGGGCATCCCATACGAGGGCAATTACTCCGGCTGGCTGGAGCAGAAGCAGAAGCGCGTCGTGCAGGAGCAGTCGGAGTCCGAAGCCCGCCAGCGCGCCCTGACCCGCGAATTGGAGTGGGTACGCTCGGGTGCCAAGGCCCGCCAGGCCAAGTCCAAGGCGCGTCTGGCCGCCTATGAGCGGATGGTGGCCGAGCAGGAGAACAGCCGGCAGGCCCAGACCTTCGCCGCCATCCAGATCCCGCCGGGCCCGCGTCTCGGCAATGTGGTGCTGGAAGTCGAGGGCCTGACCAAGAGCTACGGCGACAAGTTACTGTTCAAGGACCTGACCTTCAAGCTGCCGCCGAACGGCATCGTCGGCGTGATCGGGCCCAACGGTGCCGGAAAATCGACCCTGTTCCGCCTCATCACCGGCCAGGAGACCCCGGACGCCGGCAAGCTGCGCCTCGGCGAGACGGTCAAGCTGGCCTATGTCGACCAGTCGCGCGACGACCTGGAAGCCAACAAGACCATCTGGGAAGTGATCTCCGGCGGCACCGACGTGATGATGGTCGGCAAGCGCGAGATCAACACCCGCGCCTATGTCGGGAGCTTCAACTTCAAGGGAGCCGACCAGCAGAAGAAGGTCGGCTTGCTGTCCGGCGGTGAGCGCAACCGGGTGCACCTGGCCAAGACCCTGGCCACCGGCGGCAACCTGATCCTGCTCGACGAACCAACCAACGACCTCGACATCGAGACGCTGCAGAACCTCGAGGAGGCGCTGGAGGAGTTCGCCGGCTGCGCCGTGGTCATCAGCCACGACCGCTGGTTCCTTGACCGCCTGGCCACCCACATCCTCGCCTTCGAGGGCGACGGCCACGTCGAGTGGTTCGAGGGTAACTTCGAGGCCTATGAGGAAGACAAGAAGCGCCGCCTCGGCGCCGACAGCCTGATCCCCAAGCGCGTCCAGTACCAGAAATTCGGGCGCTGAGTTAGGCTGCCCAACGCTAGATGCCTTGAAAGGAATTCCAACATGAAGGAAGGTTATTGCGGATCTTACTACACTGGCTCGACCCGCTCTGGTCAGATCCTTGTCTGCATAGCTGGAGGAAAGCTAGCCGGCATCGATCCTTCAGGGGGCACAATCTGAGGCACTTACGATGTACGCGGAAACATGATCGCCGCCGCTTGCAGTTCTATTTTCCCCGCTGGCGCGGAATTGGTGACGGGGCAGACACTCACGCAGCCCATCACCTTGAGTAGCGATTTCACTCTGCCCGAGTCGTTTTTCGATGGACAGATCGTCAAGGTGGATATCGGCTTGGGCCCAATGAATGCCCGAGGGGTTCTTGTCGCCGAACCTCTTTAAATGATATTGTCAAGGAGGTGGCGGATAGGGGCTATTGTCCATCGACTGGGCATATAGGGTCGACGTCATGATTAGCCGCCTCCCGCTCAATATATCAGCAAGTAATCTGGCGTTATTTCGATTGAGAGCTTCATCATCTTGCCAGCCAGATAGATAATAGCTACCCTCGATTAGATCCATTTTATCTACTTGATGTCGCATTTGAGTGCCGATGCATTGCACGAGCTCGGCAAAAAGTCGGCGCCGCCGCGCCTGAAATCGTTCGAATTCCGACTGATCCTTCGGACCAGCTTCGTCTAGATTGTCAAAGTATGCTCGTATCGACTGCATCACCTTTTTTGATTGTCGGCAAACTCAATCTCGACTCTGTTCAAGGCCATCACGTGATCCAAGCTGAGCGGCGTCCGACGTGTCAACATGAGCGTTTCGAAGATCGCCCAGCGACGATCGCGCTTTGAGCGCCGGTCATCCATCAAGCGGGTGACGATGACTGCGATGATGGGGCTGGTCAGAGTGGCGGCCACTATCGCCCAGTCACTGATCGTGATGTTTAGTTGATCGACCATAACGCCAAACTAGACATTTCTCGCTCGCTTTCAATAAGTCGATCGTCGATCGCTCTAACAGACTGACAGCAAGCTATTTCCGTCTGGCCGTCAAAGCCCCAGCTGTGTCCGCAGGGCGCGTTCCACGGCCGCAAGATCCCCGCGCCCCAGAACGCCGAGACGTCGCCCCAGCCTGAGCTTCGACGCCGTGAACAGCTGATCGGCCATCGCCTTGCGCCGCGCGCCGTTGACCTCGACCAGCGCCTCCCCGGGATAGACCCGATCCACCCGCGTGGTCAGCGGGACCACCTGCAGCCGGTTCAGGGCCTGATTGGCGGCGTCATTGCTGACGATCACCGCCGGGCGCGTCTTCGTCACCTCGCCGCCGATCGACGGATCGAACGACACCCACCAGACCTCGCCGCGCCGCGGATGATCAGCCGTCATGGGCGACGTCCGCGATCAGCCCCTCGCACCACTCGTCGGCCTCCTGCTCCCGCGCCTCGTCCGCCGCCATCTCACGATAGCCCTGCAGCAGCGCTTCCTCGCTGACCAGCGGACGCACCAGGTCATTGACGAAGCGGCTGATGCGCCCCGCCCCAACCCGGCTGTGCAGGCCTTCATAGACGTCGTCGTCCACCGTCAGGGTGAGCTTCTTCATGGCTGGAAGATACGTGCGATCACACGTATTGTCCACGCATGACCCAGCGCCCCGCCGTCCTGATCGTCCAGCCGCATCTCGGGGCCCTGACCGGGTTTCTGCAGAGCCTCTATGACGTCTACCGCCTGTGGGAAGGTCCGCCGCTCGAGGCGGAGCCCGACATCCGCGCCCTCATCGTCGCCGGCGAGCTCCCGCTGGACATGGCCCTGCTGGACCGGCTGCCGAACCTGTCGCTGATCGCCTGCTTCACCTCGGGCTATGAGGCGATCGACGTTGCGGCCTGTCGCGCTCGCGGACTTGAGGTCACCCACGCCCCCGGTGTGAACCACGAGGATGTGGCCGATCACGCCCTTGGCCTGATCCTCGCTGCGCGGCGCCAGATCCTCACCGGCGACCGGGCCGTGCGCGCAGGAACCTGGCGCGCCGACGACAAGACCATCACCCCGTCGATGGCGGGCACCCGGCTGGGAATTGTCGGCCTCGGGGCCATCGGCGAGGCGGTCGCCCGCCGCGCCGACGCCTTTCGCATGGAGACCCGCTGGTGGGGCCCGCGTGACAAGGCCGCCGCCTGGACGCGCATGGGTTCGCTGGTCGAGCTGGCCCGCTGGGCCGAGGTGCTGGTGGTGGCCTGCAAGGCGGACGACAGCAACCGCGGCCTGATCGACCGGGAGGTGATCGAGGCGCTCGGTCCTGACGGCCTGCTGGTCAATGTCGCGCGCGGGCAGCTGGTCGACGAGGCAGCCCTGATCGCGGCGCTGAAGGCAGGCACGCTTGGGGGCGCGGCGCTGGACGTGTTCGAGATCGAGCCTACCGATCCTACGCGCTGGGCCGGGGTGCCCAACACCCTGCTGACGCCGCACACGGGCGGGGCCACCATCAACGCCGTGCCAGCCATGCTGCGCCTGCTGATGCAGAATCTCGCGGCCCACTTCGCCGGCCAGCCGGTGGTCACGCCCGCCTCCTGACAGACGCGTCTGCCGGGTGGCGCGTTCACGCTTGCGAAATCATATAAAGATATCTTTATATGCGCATATGGCCCTGACTGCTGACCAGACTGTGGAGATGCTGCGCGCCGCCGGCGAGGCGACTCGCCTCCGAATCCTGACCCTGCTGGCCGACGAGGAGCTGTCGGTGATGGAGCTGTCGCGCGTGCTGGAGCAGAGCCAGCCGCGCGTGTCGCGCCATCTGAAGCTGATGGCCGAGGCCGGGCTGATCGAGCGCTTTCCCGACGGGGCGCGGGTCTTCTACCGCCTGTCGTCCGACCGCATCGCCCGCCGCCTTGCCGAGACCGTGCTGGACGGGCTGCAGGACGAGGACGCCGAGCGCGACCATCGCCGGCTGGAAGCGGTGCGCCGCGAGCGCGAGGCCGAGGCCCAGGCCTATTTCGAACAGATCGCCCCCAGCTGGGACCGCATCCGCTCCCTTTATGTCTGCGAGAGCGCGGTCGAGGCGGCGATTGACCGCGCGGCGGGCCCCGGGCCGTTCGACCGGCTGGTAGATCTTGGGACCGGCTCGGGCCGGATGCTGACCCTGCTGGGCAAGAAGGCGCGCATGTCGATCGGACTCGACCTGAGCCAGAACATGCTCAACATCGCGCGCTCCAACGTCGCGCGGGCCGGCCTCGACCGGGTCGAGCTTCGACACGGCGACGTCTTCGCCACTCGTCTGCCAGCCGAGAGCGCTGACCTGGTGGTGGTGCACCAGGTGCTGCACTATCTGGCCGATCCGGCCGCGGCCGTGGCCGAGGCCGCCCGCATCACCGCCCCGGGCGGGCGGCTGCTGATCGTCGATTTCGCGCCCCACGCCCTGGAGCGGCTGCGCGAGGAGCATCAGCACCGCCGGCTCGGCTTCTCGGATGATGAAATCCGCCGCTGGTTGGGCGAGGCAGGTCTCAGGCCGCTGGCACCGATCGCCCTGCCCCCCGATACCGACGGTCTGACGGTCAGCATCTGGACCGCAGAACGCCCTGCCCTCCCCGCCCGGAGTGTCGCCTGATGACCGCCGCCCTGAATCTGGCTGAGGCCCGCGCCCTGCTGCTGTCGCCACTGGGACCCGTGGCCCGCGCGGGCAGCAACCCGACGCCGCCGCGCGTCTCGTTCGAGTTCTTCCCGCCCAGAAGCGATCAGGCCGAGGACAATCTCTGGCAGGCGATCCGGCGGCTGGCACCGCTCAACCCGGCCTTCGTCTCGGTGACCTATGGTGCCGGCGGCTCGACCCGTGAACGGACCCACCGGACGGTCAGCCGCATCCTCGCAGAGACCCATCTGAAGCCGGCCGCCCACCTCACCTGCGTCGAGGCAAGCCGCGACGAGGTCGATGAGGTGATCCGCGAGTACAAGGCCAGCGGCGTGCGTCACATCGTGGCCCTGCGCGGCGACCCGCCGGGGACCGGCGGCATCGGCGGCGTCTACCAGCCCCGGCCGGACGGCTACGCCAACGCCACCGAACTGGCGCGCGCCATCTCGGTAGTCGGCGGCTTCGACATCACCGTGGGCGTCTATCCGGAGAAGCACCCGGAGAGCCCGTCACTGGACCACGACATCGACGTCCTGAAGGCCAAGGTCGACGCCGGCGCGACCCGGGCCATCAGCCAGTTTTTCTTCGACATCGACGCCTTCCTGCGCTTCCGCGACCGGGTGCGGGCGGCGGGCGTAACCCTGCCGATCATCCCGGGGATCATGCCGGTGACCAACTTCGCCGGCCTGAAGCGGATGAGCGCCGCCTGCGGGGCCTCGGTCCCGGCCTGGCTGGCCGGGCATTTCGACGGGCTGGACGACGACCCGGACACCCGCCGGCTGATCGCCGCCTCGGTCGCCGCCGAGACCTGCGCCCGGCTGCAGGAAGAGGGCTTCGCCGACTTCCACTTCTACACCCTGAACCGCGCCGACCTGGTCTACGCCATCTGCCGGGTGCTGGGCGTGCGCGAGGTGGCGGCATGAGGGGCCTCGCCATCTCCTCCCCCGCCCCTTCGCGGGGGAGGGGGACCGCCGGAGGCGGTAGAGGGGGCGACCGCCAGTGCGGCGCTTCGTCCCTCGCCCCCTCCACCATGCTGCGCATGGTCCCCCTCCCCCGCTTCGTTTCGCTTGCTGGGGAGGAGTGCTGATGACCCGTGCCGACCGTATCGCTGCCCTGAAGGCCGCGGCTCAGGAACGTGTTCTCGTCCTCGACGGCAGCTGGGGGGTGATGATCCAGCGCGAGGACCTGTCGGAGGAGGATTTCCGCGGCGAGCGCTTCGCCGGGCACAACCACCCGCAGAAGGGCAATAATGACCTGCTGATCCTGACCCGGCCGGACATCATCGCCGACCTGCACGAACGCTACTATGCCGCCGGGGCCGACATCTCGGAGACCAACACCTTCTCCTCGACCTCGATCGGCCAGGCCGATTACGGTCTGGAATCCGCCGTCCGGGACCTGAACTTCGAAGGCGCGCGCATCGCCCGCGAGGTGGCCGACCGCTGGACGGAGAAGGAGCCGCACAAGCCGCGCTTCGTCGCGGGCTCGATCGGCCCGACAAACCGCACCCTGTCGATCAGCCCCGACGTCAACGACCCCGGCTACCGCGCCTTGACCTTCGACGAGGTCTATGCGGCCTACCGCGAGCAGGCCCGGGCCCTGCACGAGGGCGGGGTCGACATCTTCCTGGTCGAGACCATCTTCGACACCCTCAACGCCAAGGCGGCGATCAAGGCCATCCTCGACCTGCAGGACGAGGGTTACGAGCCCTTGCCCCTGTGGATCTCCGGCACCATCACCGACCGCTCGGGCCGCACCCTGTCGGGCCAGACCGCCGAGGCCTTCTGGCACTCGGTGCGGCACGCGAAGCCGTTCGCCATCGGCCTGAACTGCGCGCTGGGAGCCGATCTGATGCGGCCCTATATCGCCGAGCTCAGCCGTATCGCTGACACCCTGGTGGCCGCCTTTCCCAACGCCGGCCTGCCCAACGCCATGGGCGAATACGACGAGCAGCCGCATGAGACGGGCCACTTCATCGAGGAATGGGCGAAGTCGGGCCTCGTGAACATCGTCGGCGGCTGCTGCGGCACCACGCCGGAGCACATCGCCTGCGTGGCCAGGGAGGTCGCCGGCGTGGCTCCGCGAGTCGTGCCGGACCGGCCGGTTGCGCTGCGCCTTTCCGGTCTCGAACCGTTCGAGGTAGGGGCGTGAGGTCGAGGACTGCATTTCCCCTCCCCCTCGATGGGGGAAGGGTCGGGGATGGGGGTGGGCCCGCAGAGCTCCCCGGCGGGGCCCGGGACGCGAGGCCCGAGCCAGGTCAGCTCCTCTGGCTCCCGTCCGTCACCGTGACGCACGCACCCCCTCCCAACCCTCCCCCATCGAGGGTGAGGGCTTTCGACCTGGCGACCCGCCCATGAAAGCCACCTTCATCAACATCGGCGAGCGGACGAACGTCACCGGCTCGGCCAAATTCCGTAAGCTGATCGCCGAGGGGCACTACGGCGAGGCCCTAAGCGTCGCGCGCCAGCAGGTGGAGGCTGGTGCCCAGGTCATCGACGTCAACATGGACGAGGGCCTGCTGGACTCGCAGGCGGCCATGGTCACCTTCCTGAACCTGATCGCGGCCGAGCCGGACATCGCCCGGGTGCCGATCATGATCGACAGCTCCAAATGGGAGGTGATCGAGGCGGGCCTGAAGTGCGTCCAGGGCAAGCCGATCGTCAATTCGATCAGCCTCAAGGCCGGCGAGGCCGAGTTCCGCGAACAGGCGGTGAAATGCCTGCGCTACGGGGCCGCCGTGGTGGTCATGGCCTTCGACGAGGTCGGCCAGGCCGATACGGCCGCGCGCAAGATCGAGATCTGCACCCGCGCCTACCGGCTGCTGGTCGACGAGATCGGCTTCCCGCCCGAGGACATCATCTTCGACCCGAACATCTTCGCGGTGGCGACGGGGATCGAGGAGCACGACAACTACGCGGTCGACTTCATCGAGGCGACACGGGCGATCCGCGCGACCCTGCCCCACGCCCATGTCTCCGGCGGGGTGTCGAACGTTTCGTTCAGCTTCCGCGGCAACGAACCGGTGCGCCGGGCGATCCACTCGGTATTCCTGTACCACGCCATCCAGGCCGGCATGGACATGGGCATCGTCAACGCCGGCGACCTGCCGGTCTATGACGACATCCACCCGGAGCTGCGCGAAGCGGTCGAGGATGTGATCCTCAACCGGCCGCCGCGCGGCAACCTGTCCAATACCGAGCGGCTGGTGGAACTGGCCCCCCGCTACAAGGGCGAGAAGGGCGAGGCGAAGGTCGTCGACCTCACCTGGCGCGACCAGCCGGTGGCGAAGCGGATCGAGCACGCCCTCGTGCACGGCATGACCGACTTCATCGAGGCCGACACCGAGGAGGCGCGCGCCGGTGCCGCCCGGCCGCTTCACGTCATCGAAGGCCCGCTGATGGACGGCATGAACGTCGTCGGTGACCTGTTTGGTGCGGGCAAGATGTTCCTGCCCCAGGTGGTCAAGTCGGCCCGGGTGATGAAGCAGGCGGTGGCCTACCTCGAGCCCTTCATGGAGGCCGAGAAAACCGGCAAGCCGAGGCAGCAGGCCGGCAAGGTTCTGATGGCGACGGTCAAGGGCGACGTCCACGACATCGGCAAGAACATCGTCGGCGTGGTCCTGCAGTGCAACAACTACGAGGTGGTCGACCTCGGGGTCATGGTGCCCGCTGACCGCATCCTCGACGAGGCGGAGCAGCACAAGGTCGACATCATCGGCCTGTCCGGCCTGATCACGCCCTCGCTGGACGAGATGGTGTTCGTGGCCTCGGAGATGGAGCGGCGCGGCTTCCGCATCCCGCTGCTGATCGGCGGCGCGACCACCAGCCGGACCCATACGGCGGTGAAGATCGAGCCGGCCTATCCGTCGGGCTCGACCACCTATGTCACTGACGCCAGCCGGGCGGTCGGGGTGGTCTCGGGCCTGCTGTCGCCGGAGGAGCGCGACCGCAACATGGCCGCCACCCGCGACGAGTACATCCGCATCCGCGAGCAGTATGCGCGCGGTCAGGAGGTCAAGGCCCGCGCCAGCCTGGCCCAGGCCCGCGCCAACCGCTTCCGCCCGGCCGACCCCGCCCCTGCCACGGCCCCGGCCTTCCTCGGCGTGCGCGCCTTCGACGCCTGGGACCTGGAGGACCTCGCCGACCACATCGACTGGACGCCCTTCTTCGCCAGCTGGCAGCTGATCGGCCGCTTCCCGCAGATCCTCGAGGACGAGATCGTCGGCGAGGCGGCGCGCGACCTCTATCGCGACGCCCGGGCCATGCTGACGCGCATCCTCGAGGAGCGCTGGTTCACGGCCAAGGGGGTGGTCGGCTTCTGGCCCGCCAACGCGCGCGGCGACGACATCGTGGTCTGGGTCGACGAGACCCGGACTGCCGAGGTGGCGCGCTTCCACGGCCTGCGCCAGCAGATCGCCAAGAGCAACGGCAAGCCCAACCTGTGCCTGTCGGACTTCGTGTCCGAGGATGTGCCCGACCACATCGGCGCCTTCGCCGTCACCGCCGGCCATGGCGAGCTGGAGAAGGCGGCCGAGTTCCGCGCCGCCGGGGACGACTATTCCGCCATCCTCGCCACGGCCCTGGCCGATCGCCTCGCCGAGGCCTTCGCCGAGCGCCTGCACAAAGAGGTGCGCACCACCCTGTGGGGCCATGCGCCGGACGAGGCCCTGAGCGTGCAGGCGTTGATCGCGGAGAAGTACCTCGGCATCCGCCCGGCGCCCGGCTATCCGGCCCAGCCGGACCATACGGAGAAGGCCACCCTGTTCCGCCTGCTGGACGCCGGTGCCAACGCCGGCATGGCCCTGACCGAGAGCTTCGCCATGACGCCCCCCGCCTCGGTCTCGGGGCTCTATTTCGCCCATCCGGAGAGCCACTATTTCGGCGTCGGCAAGATTGACGCCGACCAGGTCGCCGACTACGCCGCCCGCAAGGGCTGGGATCTGGCGACCGCCGAGCGTTGGCTGGCCCCGATCCTCAACTACGATCCGAAGGTGCCGGCACGCGGCGTGGCGGCCTGAACGCGGTGCGCGAGAGGCAAACATAAGCCCTCCCCCTCGATGGGGGAGGGTTGGGTGGGGGTGGGCTCACGACGCACAAGGTATGGGCGCGAGCGGCGCGTACCGCCTCCTGCGCCCTCCCCCGCCAAAGCCTGTGTTCCCGCCCCCATCCCCGACCCTTCCCCCATCGAGGGGGAAGGGAGAAGTAATCGCCCCAGAGCTCGGCGCCTGTCTTCGCTGTGGTCTCTGTGATGAACCGGGAACGGTGCCGGATCAGCGCTCCCCCGCCGGCGCCCCGGTGTCGTCCAGGCCCGCATCCTTCAGCGTCGCCGGCGCGGTCGTGATGTTCTCGCGTACCCGGCGGGCGGCGTGCTCGCAGCGGCCCGGCAGGCCGAAGAACAGGCCGAAGGTCTGGCTGCGCACCGCCTCGTCCGGATTGGCCAGAACCTCGGTCCAGAGCCCGCGCGCCGCCGTGGCCGCCGCCTCCGCCGCCGCGAGCGTGGCGGCCGTCTGGCGGCCCCGACCGACGTTCAGGGCGTCGCGGAAGTCTGCGGCCTCCAGCTTGCCCAGCCGGATGATCTCGTCATCCAGCGGATCGACATTGGTCAGGCTCTCGCCCACGGCGACGTGGCCGGTGACCAGCGCCTCGCACCAGGCCACGAGCGGGTAGTCTCCGTCGGGCGCGCCACGCGGCAGGGGTGTGGCATAGGCAAGGGCCTCGCGCACCCGCAGCGCCTCGGCGGTCTCGGCCGCGCGCACCGAGCCCCCGGTGACGATCGGCGCGTCGGGATCCTGGGCCCCAGTCAGGGCGGCGGCGAGCAGAACGGCGGTCAGCAGCGACATCGGAACTCCGGTCTCAGGCGTCGATGGTGAAGCTCAACGCTTCGCCCCTCTTCTGGTTGACCCGCGTGACAAAGAAAAGGCGGCGGAGCCGAAGCTCCGCCACCCGATCTCCGGTCAGGTCTGTCGACGCTTAGAAGCGCGCCGTCAGGCCGATCGAGTAACGACGACCCAGGGTGTCGTAGGTCGACGGGTCGGTGTTGGCCTGCACGCCCGGCGAATAGACCGGGGGCTGCTCGTCAGTCAGGTTGTTGACGGTGACGCGCAGCGACACCGCGTCATTGACCGCCCACGAGCCGAGCAGGTCGAAGTAGTCGGTGGTCGGGATGACGTTGGCGGTGCCGAACTGGGTCATCTCGCCCACCCGGCGCCAGCGCATGCCGGCCGTGAAGTCGCCGTTGCGCCAGTTGAGGCCCGTCAGTGACTTCCACTCGGGGAAGGTGTTGCCGAACACACTGTCGATCGTGCCGGTACGGTCGATGAACGGGAGGCCGGCCGCGATCTGGTTCTCGCGGTTCTCAAGCCAGCCGACGACAACGTTCAGGTCCAGAGCCCCCCAGGCCGGCAGGCCGATGTCGGCCATGTCGGCGCGCCAGTCAACCTGCAGGTCAACGCCCGAGGTACGCAGGGTCGCCAGGTTGGCGTTCGCCTCGATGGAGTTGTTGACGTTACCCGAGAGGGGGTCGCGCGAGAACAGCTGGCAAAAGACGTTCGAGGCGCTGAAGGTCGGGTTCTGGCCCTGGGCGTTGAAGCAGCCCTGCAGCTGCTGCGCGGCACCGATAGTGCCAACACCGTCGGTGATCTCGATGTCGTAGTAATCGACCGCCGCCGAGAGGCCCCCGAGCCAAGCGTTGTCGAAGCGCGACTGCCACACGAGGCCGACTGTGAACGACTCCGAGGTTTCCTCAATCAGGTTCGGGTTGCCGCCGGTGATGCCGGGAACCTGGTTGTTGCTGTAGGTATAGGTGTCGATGGCCGAGGCGGAGATGCCCTGCGCGAGGCAGAGCGCCCGCGCCTGGGCGGCATTGGCACCCGTGCGATAGCTCGAGCGGACGTCGCAGGGATCGCCCTGGATGCCGGTCGCCGAGGGGGCCCCGATCGACGGGAAGCTGGTGTTGATTGGCGAGAACAGCTCCCCGATCGACGGTGCACGGACGGCGTTCTGGATCCCCCCGCAACCTTGCCGGCGATCGATCTGCTTCTGGAGTGTCGTCAGACGTCCGACCCTGCCACGCGTCTTGCGTGTTATGATGAGGTCGCGGCGGATATCGCAGCAGCCCATGCGCGTAACGAGATCCGGATTCTGGACCGCGCCGGGATCGAGGCTTCGCGCCGAAGCCTGTTCGGATTCCCGACGACCGGTCTCGGGCGACTTCTTGGACCTTCGATAAGCGAGCTTGAAGCCGTTGAGACGGAGCTGCAGCGCGCCAATCGCACCGCCGACGGCAAGTGGAGTTTCTTCCTGGGTGACGGCAGTCAGTGGCTCCAGATCGACAGTGGACGCGTGGAGTTCGACAATCGTGCCGGAGAAGCGGTCAGGGTCCGTAGAGCGGCGCTTGGCAGCTATCTCCTGACGGTCGGAGGCAGCCGCGCCGTGCGAGTCAGACGCTGGTGATCGCCCCCTACCGCGTAACCGCTGCCCGGGCCGCATAGGGAGCCGGCTCCGGCGTGCAGGACACGGCAGCGCTCTGAAGTCCCGCCAGCACCACCAGCGTCGCCGCGACCGGCAACAGCCGCGCCGACACTGCCATGGCCAGATCGATGGCGGCCTCGCCGGCGCGCTTGAGTCGGGACGAGGACAGGGCGGAAGAACGGCTCACTTTGGGACTCCAGCAATGGTTTCCGAAGTCTTGACGCAAGGCCGGGGCCGGGCTTCCTCACCCCATGCCCGTGCAGATTCCCTACGTCCGCCGCTTCGACGTCGCCTATGGCGAGCGCCTGCAGCTGTCGCCGCGGGTGGGGTGCGTGGTGTGCGAGAACCCCGGCCCCTTCACCTTCACCGGCACCAACAGCTTGCTGATCGGCGGCGACAAGGGGCCGCTGGCGGTGATCGATCCTGGCCCGGACGACGCCCGCCATCTGGCGGCTCTGCTGGAGGCCATCGTGGACCGGCCGGTCAGCCACATCCTGCTGACCCACACCCACCGGGACCATGCGCCCCTCGCCCTGGCCCTGGCCCGGGCCACCGGCGCGCCGATCGCGGCCGCTGCTCCGCCACGGCAGGAGACCCATGCCTCAGGGGCGGACGAAGGGGACATGGCGGGATTCACCCCCGATATCATCCTCGCAGACGGGGACGTCCTGTCGCGGCCGGACTGGACCCTTGAGGTCTTGGCGACGCCGGGTCACGCCTCCAATCACATCTGCTTCGCCCTCGCCGAGGAGAGCGCCCTGATCGCCGGCGACCATGTGATGGGCTGGTCGACAACGGTGGTGGCTCCGCCGGACGGGGACATGGCCGCCTATATGACCAGTCTCGACCGGGTCATCGCGGGTGGCTACGCGCGGCTTTATCCGGCGCACGGGGCGCCGATCGACGCCCCGGCCCCATTCCTCGAGGCCTATCGCGCCCACCGGCTGGACCGTGAGGCCCAGATCCTCGCGGCGCTGGAGGGCGGCGCGGACACCATTCCGGAAATCGTCCAGCGCCTCTATGCCGAGGTCGATCCCCGGCTGTGGCCGGCGGCCGGACTTTCGGTATTCGCCCACCTGATCAAGCTGGCCGCGGAGGCGCGGGTCACGGCGACGCCGGAACTGGCGCTGGACGCCCGCTACAGGCTGGCGGTCAGGCCCTGAACGATCTTGCGGGCGAGGCGACAGGTGGCGCCGCCATCGCGCCAGAGCTCCCGCGCCGTGACCCGCACGTCCGTCTGCCCGGGACGGATGCGCACCACCGCGTCGTGGCCGAAGCCGAAGGCGCGGTCCTGCCGCGTCCCGTCAGCCCGGGCCACGCTGTAGCCCAGCACCTCGAAGCCGGCACCGCGCAGGGCCGCCGCCGCCGTCTCCGGCGCAACCTGAGTGGGGATCGAGCCGCCGAGATCACAGTTCCCCTGCCCCGCCGGCAGCGCCGCGGGCTCGACCCCGCCGGCAGCGCTGCGGCGCTGCAGCAGGGCGCGGTTGTAGCCGGGCTGGTCCCCGGGGTTGGTGGTTACATCCAGCGGCCCCGCTTCGGCGTAGCTGTGGCGCGCCCAGCCGAAGCCGGCCGCTGACCCCAGCGCAATGACGACCGCCAGCGATGCCGGGAGCCACGCCCGGCGGCTGCCGCGCAGGGCGATCACGAGGGCCAGAAGGGCGGCGGCGACACCGATCAGCGCCAGCCAGACGCCCCAGGTCGCGACGAGCACCTCGAAGGCGACACGCCTGTCCATCACCCCCGCCTGGGACGCGGCCATCAGTCCAAAAGCCAGCACCGGCCCGGCCGCCGCCACGGAGACGCACTGCCAGGCGCGGGCGATGAGGGCCTGGACCCGAGCGGTCGCCCCGGTCGTCACGTCAGGCCGGTTGCGGCGCGTCGGCCGTAGGCAGGCGGTAATCCTTCATGCGCTCGCGTAGCAGCTTCTTGTCGATCTTGCCGGTGGCGCCGAGCGGGATGTCATCGACGAACACGACGTCATCCGGCATCCACCATTTGGCGATCTTGCCCTGCAGGAAGCCCAGGTGCTCCTGCTTGTCCAGGGTCTCGCCCGGCTTCAGCTTGATGATCAGCACCGGCCGCTCGTCCCACTTGGGATGGGCCGCGCCGATCACGGCGGCCAGCTCGACCTTCGGATGGCCGACGGCGATGTTCTCGATCTCGATCGAGCTGATCCACTCGCCGCCCGACTTGATCACGTCCTTGGCACGGTCGGTAATCTGCATGAAGCCATGGGTGTCGATGGTGGCGACGTCGCCGGTGTCGAAGAAGCCGTCGTTATCGAGGATCTCGCCGCCCTCGCCCTTGAAATAGGCGCCGGCGATGGTCGGGCCGCGCACCATGAGCCGGCCATAGGTCTGGCCGTCGTGGGGCATCTCCTGACCGGCATAGTTCTTCAGGGTCAACTCGACGCCCAGCGGCGGCACGCCCTGCTTGATGCGCCACTTCATCTGCTCGTCGTAGGGCAGCTCCAGCAACTCGGGCGGCAGGTTCGACAGAGTGCCGATCGGCGAGGTCTCGGTCATGCCCCAGCCCTGCACCACCTCGATGCCGTAGCCGTCGTGGAAGGCGCGGATCAGGCTCTCCGGCACGGCCGAACCGCCGATCAGGACCCGCTTCAGGGTGCTGAACTGCAGACCCTTCTCTCGCACGTGGGCGAGCAGGCCCTGCCAGACCGTCGGCACCGCCGCCGAGAAGGTCACGCCCTCGGTCTCGAGCAGTTCGTAGATGGCCTCACCGTCCATCCGCGCGCCCGGCATGACCAGCTTGGAGCCGGCCGCCGGTCCGCCGAAGGCGATCCCCCAGGCGTTGGCGTGGAACATCGGCACGACGGGCAGGATCACCTCCTTGGGCGTGGCACCCAGGACCGCGGTCTGCAGGGTCAGCAGGGTATGGATGAAGTTCGAGCGGTGCGAGTACAGCACACCCTTCGGATTGCCCGTGGTGCCGGATGTGTAGCAGAGGCCGCAGGCGGTCTTCTCGTCGAAGCCGCCCCAGGTGACGTCCTCGCCGGCCTCGACCAGCAGCTGCTCGTAGCACTCGGCGCGCGGCAGCTTTGTCGCCGGCATCGTCAGCTGATCGGTCATGACCACCACCCGCTCGACCGTCGGGCAGTGCGGCAGGATCGCCTCAAGCAACGGCACGAAGGTCAGGTCGACGAAGATGATCCGGTCGCCGGCGTGATTGATGATGTAAATCAGCTGCTCGGGGAACAGGCGCGGGTTCAGGGTGTGGCACACGGCACCGATCCCCATGATGCCATACCAGGCCTCGATGTGGCGGGCCGTGTTCCAGGCGAGGGTGGCGATCCGGTCGCCCACCTTGACGTCCCAGTCCAGAAGCACCTTCGAGACCCGCTTCGCCCGCGCGAAGATTTCGGCGTAGGTAGTCCGCACGATCGGACCCTCGACCGAGCGGGTCACGACCTCCCGATGGGGATGCCAGTTCTTCGCGTGGTCCAGGATCTTGTCGACCGTCAGCGGCCAGTCCTGCATCAATCCGAGCATGGGGTTCCTCTGGTGTTTTCGGCTCTAAAGGGCCGTTTTGTCCAAGCTACCGGGGTGATCGGCGTTAAGCAACGCGGGGCGGCCCGCGACACTATGACGGGCGGCCCGGCGCGGCTAAAGGGCCGCATGCCTCATCTCATCGCCATCACCGGCGGCTCCGGCTCCGGCAAGAGCACCCTCGCCGAAGCCCTGCTTGCGGCCCTGCCTCCCGGCCGGGTCACGCTCGTGCGCGAGGACTGGTACTATGCCGACGCCGGGGGCATGCCGGACTTTGACCCGCTGGCCTTCGACTTCGACGACGTCGCCGCCCGCGACCACGTCCTGATGGCGGCGCATCTGCGGGCCCTGAAGGCCGGGCAGACGATCGAGGCACCCGACTATGATTTCGTCACCCATCGGCGGCGGCGACCGGGCCACGCCGTCGCTCCGAGCGAGATGATCGTGCTGGAGGGCACCCACTGCCTGGCGACGCCCGAGGTGGCGGCCCTGTTCGATCTGAAGGTGTTCGTCGACACCCCGGCGGACATCCGCTTCATCCGCCGGCTGCTGCGCGACCAGAGCGAGCGCGGCCGCACGGCGGATTCGGTGATCGCCCAGTACCTCAAGACCGTCCGCCCGGGGCATGAGCGATTCACCGAGCCCTCGCGGGCGTTGGCGGACTTCATCGTGGCCGATGCGACAGCCGCGGTGCGGCTTGAGGATCCAGCGGCCGTGCGCCGCCTTCTGGCACCGGTCCTCGCACACCGGTTGTTCGAAGTTGCGGGGACTCCGTATTGCGCTGACACCGAGCATACCTGATCCTCGGGCGGGGACGGGCCTGAATGCTGATCAAGAGCGACATCCGCCGCCGCGAGGAAATTCTTTCCACCGCGCGCCGGCACTTTCTCGCCAAGGGCTATGCGAACACCGGCATGGAACCGGTGGCGCGCGAGGCCCAGGTGTCGACCGCCACGCTTTACGGCCTGTTTCCCGGCAAGGAAGAGCTGTTCGAGGCGGTGGTGGATCACGCTGCGGAGGAGTTCACGGCCCGGATCGGTCGCGTCCAGATCCCGCCCGGCACCGCCCGTGACCAGCTGACCGCCTTCGCCTGGACCTACGCCGGCTTCATGAGCGACCCTTATGTGCGCCAGGTCTTCTGCCTCGTCATGGCCGAGCGATGCCGCTTCGTGGGTCTGGCCCAGCGCTTCTTCGAGAAGGGACGGCGCGAGTACGGTCTGACGCTCATGCAGGTCATCGCCCGACTGCAGGAGTCCGGTAAGCTCAAGCCCGCCAAGCCCTCGTGGGCGGCAGGACAACTCATGGGCATGATCGAGCACCCACTGTTCTTCGTGCCGATGGTGACGGGCGACGAGGTGCGTGGGGAACGCCCGCCGGAGGCCATCGCCGACGATGCGGTGGCGACCTTCCTCGCCCGTTTTGGCGTCGAGCCCCGTCAGGGATAGAGCCGCGTCGGCGCCCAGCCTTCGCCGTCGCGGTCGAACCGCAGGCGGTCATGCAGCCGGAAGGGACGGTCGCGCCAGAACTCGATCTGCACCGGCGTCAGACGCCAGCCGGTCCAGTGCGGCGGACGCGGGGGCTCGGCGTCGCCGAAGCGGGCCTCCTGGGCGGCGATGGCCGCCTCCAGCGTCGCCCGGTCGGCGAGGGGCCGGGACTGGTCAGAGGCCCAGGCCCCGATCCGGCTCTCGCGGGCGCGACTGGCGAAATAGGCGTCCGCCTCCGCGGCCGTGACCTCGGTCAGGGAGCCGCGGATGCGGATCTGGCGGCGCAGGGACTTCCAGTGGAACAGCAGGGCGGCCTGCGGCCGGGCTGTGATCTGCTGACCCTTGGCGCTCTCGCGGTTGGAGTAGAAGGTGAAGCCGCGGGCGTCGACGTCTTTGAGCAGCACCATGCGGCAGTCCGGCAGGCCGTCCGGATCCACAGTGGCCAGGGCCATGGCGTTGGAGTCATTGATCTCGTGCGCCCGCGCCTCGACCAGCCACTCGGTGACGAGGGCGATGGGGTCGTCGCGATCGAACAGGGCCTCGTCGCTGTTGCGGGCGAGCGCGGCGGCATAGTCGCGCGCATACTCCTCGCGCGTCGGACTGGGGGGAATGGCGGGCGCGGTCATCCGCTCCTGATAGCGCCGCCCCGCTCCTGTGGCGAGCCGCCTCTGCGCCGCGGTTAACCCCGCCTTGACCATAGCCGCCGTTGAGTGCCGGCCATGTCGTCGTCCCCGACCCTTTCTAAGGCGCGCACCCGTCTGGGCCTTGAGGCTCTGCACGCCCCCGACGCCATCGGGCCAGCCTTCCGGCGCGCCGTGCGCGCGGTCGCCGGGTCCGGTGACGACACTGCCCTTCGCGAGTTGATCGCCGCCCGGGACCTCTTGCTGGCGGCCGCGGCCCCCGAGGCCCTGCCCGCCCCGGCCACTGCCGCGCCGCCGCTGCCCCTCGTGGGGCTTGGCCCGCTGGAGGCCCTGCGCGGCGGCGTCGTGGAGGCGGTCGTCGCCGGTCGCCGTCTGCGCGTCATGGTGCCCCCGGGCGTGCGCACGGGCGAGCACCTGCGGCTGCGTGGCGCCGGGTCCGCCGGCGAAGACCTCTACCTCCCGGTCGTGATCCGGTCCGGCGACGGCCTGTCGGTGGTCGGCGACGATCTCTACATGACCGCGCCCGCGTCGCTCCGGGTGCTCGAGGACGGCGGACGCGTCAAGGTCGAGACCCATGCCGGTCCCCGCGCCCTCTGGGTCACCCCCGGCCTGCAGGCACCAGTCCGCCTCTGCCTGCGCGGGCTCGGCCTGCCGGCGCGCGGCCGCCATCCGGCCGGCCGCCTGTATGTGCGGCTCGAGCCCTCGGCCGACGCGCCCAGCGCGGCCGAGGATCTGCTGGCCCGCTTTCACCGGGTCTGGACGCCGGGCCGGCTCGCGGCCTAAGCCGGTCGGGCCATGTCGCACAACACTTTCGGCCACCTCTTCCGCGTCACCACCTGGGGCGAAAGTCACGGGCGAGGCATCGGCTGCGTCGTCGATGGCTGCCCGGCCGGCCTGCCCCTCACCGAGGCGGACCTTCAGCCCTGGCTGGACCGGCGCAAGCCGGGCGGGAGCCGGTTCGTCACCCAGCGCCAGGAGAGCGACACTGCCCAGATCTGGTCCGGCGTCTTCGACGACGACGAGGGACAGGTCACGACCGGGACGCCGATCTCGATCCTGATCGCCAACGAGGACCAGCGGTCCAAGGACTATGGCGAGATCGCCCGCGCCTTCCGCCCGGGCCACGCCGACTACACCTACCAGGCCAAGTACGGCGTGCGCGACTACCGCGGTGGCGGCCGATCCTCGGCGCGCGAGACCGCAGCCCGGGTCGCGGCCGGTGCCATCGCGCGCAAGCTGCTCGGCGACGGCATTCGCATCCGCGCCGGCGTGGTCCAGCTCGGCCCGCACCGGCTGACGCCGGACCAGATCGATTTCGACGCCGTTTACGAGAACCCGCTGTTCGCCGCCTCGGCCGATGCCGTCCCGTGGGAGACCTACCTCGACAGCGTGCGCAAGGCGGGCTCGTCCGTCGGCGCGGTCGTGGCGCTGGAGGTCACCGGCGTCCCGGCAGGCTGGGGCGCGCCGCTTTACGGCAAGCTCGACGCCGAGCTGGCGGCGGCCCTCATGTCGATCAACGCCGTCAAGGGCGTCGAGATCGGGGCAGGGTTCGCCGCCGCCGGGCTGACGGGCGAGGCCAACGCCGACGAGATGAGGATCGGCCCGGACGGACGGCCCGTGTTCCTGTCCAACCATGCCGGCGGCATCCTCGGCGGCATCACCACGGGCCAGCCCCTGACGGCGCGGATCGCGTTCAAGCCGACCTCGTCAATCCTGACCCCGCGCCGCAGCGTGGATCGGGACGGCCAGGAGGTCGACCTGCGCACCAGGGGCCGGCACGATCCCTGCGTCGCACTGCGCGGTGTGCCCGTGGTCGAGGCCATGGCGGCCTGCGTTCTGGCCGACGCCTGGCTGCGGCATCGCGCCCAGCAGGGCTGATCGCCAGCGCCGGGCCGCGCGTCCGTCCCGGTCACGTCAGCCGATCGACGGGCAGCCATGGCGCGAGGGGCAGAAGGCGATCAGCGCTGCCTCCACGCCCCCAGCCTGCGCACCACCTCGGCCCGGTCGGCGGCGGACAGGTCCATGCGGGCGGCCTCGGCGTATTTCTCGCGCGCCTGATCGCGGCGTCCTTCCGCCTCCAGCGCCCGCCCCCAGGCCAGGTGCAGGGCCCCCCAGCGTGGGGCCCGCTCGGCGGCGGCGCGATACTTGCGGATCGCCCCGGCCTCATCGCCCTGAGCCATCAGGGCGTCACCCCAGTACTTCTGCGGATCGGCCCAGCGCGGGCCGCGCTCGACGGCCTGCTCATAGAAGTCGATCGCCCCGGCGATGTCGCCCCGCGCCATCAGCATCTGGCCCCGCTCGGCGAAGGCGAACGGCAGCGATGGCCCCTGACGCCGCGCCTCGGCCGACCAGCGGTCGGCCCCCGCCCGGTCCCCGGCCAGCTCCGCGATCCGCGCCCGCTCCCGCACGCACAGGTAACAGTCCAGCGGCGTGGCCGCGATCAGCGCCTGCGCTCCGGCCAGATCGCCGGTGCGGGCGCGGGCATAGGCGAGACGAGGCCACACAAAGGTAGAGCGGGCCCCGCTGGTGAGCGCCGGCAGGTTCGGGGCCACCTCGGCCTCGAAGGCCTCCAG
>Ga0209985_10000232_pt1 | contig 63310 bp, 59 predicted proteins | sample NOAtaG_FD_187305 | JGI IMG/M metagenome (GOLD analysis project Ga0209985, IMG submission 187305) | Freshwater lake microbial communities from Lake Erie, under a cyanobacterial bloom - NOAA_Erie_Diel6S_1000h metaG (SPAdes) (version 2) | ecosystem: Environmental > Aquatic > Freshwater > Lake ... | reverse complement strand
CCATCAAAGATTTGACCGGCCTCTACCCGCGCCGCCTCGCGCACTTACCAGTGTCTTCCATGATCCCGGGTGCTCAGGGCCCCAGGGATCATGAAAGTTAGCCCGCGCATGTCACTGGGAATCAGCCGATGGATCGCACGATTCACCGTATGATGAAGAGACCTTTTTATCAAGGACCCGGAGCCTGCCATGTCCCACATCAGCGCCAACGACCTCAAGACCAAAGGCATCGCGGCCATTGAGCGAGCGCTGAGCCAAGCGCCCGAGGCGATCGTGTCGGTGCGTGGCAAGGACAAGTTCGTGGTGATGGACATGGCCCAGTACCACTACTTGCGCGAGTGTGAACTTGACGCCGCGTTGGCACAGACGCGGGCCGATGTGGCAGCTGGACGCATCGTGCAGGAGTCGCCTGAGGCTCATCTGGCGCGGTTGGAAGCGATGTAAGGACCCGATGCCATGGCGTTCACGCTCGTCTTTACCGAGCAGTACAACCACCGCGCTGCGCGCTTCCTCAAACGTCACCCCGAGTTGCGGCAACCGTACCTGAAGACGCTACAACTGCTTGAGCTCAACCCGGCGCATCCCTCGTTGCGGCTTCACCATCTGCGCGGCCGGTTGGATGGCCTGCATTCGGTCTCCATCAATCTGTCGTACCGGATCACGCTGGAGTTGCTGATCCAGGACCGACAGATCATCCCCGTCAACGTGGGCGATCACGACGCGGTGTATTGATCGGGGCGCATATCACCCGGCCAGCCCCTTCGGCGACCGCGACCCCCTCATGCCGTGCCGCCCACCGTCAGCCGCTCGATCCTCAGCGTGGGCTGGCCCACGCCCACGGGCACGCTCTGGCCTTCCTTGCCGCACACGCCCACGCCCGTGTCCAGCGCCATGTCGTTGCCGATCATGCTGATGCGCTTGAGCGATTCCGGCCCGTTGCCCACCAGCGTGGCGCCCTTGACGGGGTAGAGGATGCGGCCGTTCTCCACCCAGTACGCTTCGCTGGCGGAGAAGACAAACTTGCCGTTGGTGATGTCCACTTGGCCGCCGCCGAAGTTGGTGGCGTACAGGCCGCGCTTGACGCTGGCCAGGATCTCCTCCTGGCTCTTGTCGCCGCCCAGCATGTAGGTGTTGGTCATGCGCGGCATGGGCACGTGGGCGTAGCTCTCGCGCCGGCCGTTACCAGTGGGCTTCACGCCCATCAGGCGGGCGTTCATGCGGTCCTGGATGTAGCCCTTGAGGATGCCGTCCTCGATCAGCACGTTCTTTTGCGAGGCACAGCCCTCGTCGTCCACGTTCAATGACCCGCGGCGGTCGGCAATGGTGCCGTCGTCCAGCACGGTCACGCCCTTGGCGGCCACACGCTGGCCAATGCGTCCGGCAAAGACGCTGGAACCCTTGCGGTTGAAGTCGCCCTCCAGGCCGTGGCCCACGGCTTCGTGCAGCAGCACGCCCGGCCAGCCTGGGCCGAGCACCACCGTGAGCTCACCCGCCGGTGCCGGCCGGCTGTCCAGGTTGGTCAGCGCGCCATGCACGGCCTGGTTCACGTAGCCGCGGATCACCTCGTCGGTGAAGTGCTCCAGGCCGAAGCGTCCGCCGCCGCCGCCGCTGCCCATCTCGCGCCGCACCTCACCGGCCACCGTCTGCTCGGCGATCACCGTCACGCTCAGGCGCACCAGGGGCCGCACGTCGGCCGCGCGCGTGCCGTCGGCACGCGCCACCAGCACCACGTCGTGCTCGGCGGCCAGGCCGGCCATCACCTGCACGATGCGCGGGTCCTTGGCGCGGGCCATCTTTTCCACCCGCTCCAGCAAGGCCACCTTGGCGGTGCTGTCCAGCGTGGCGATAGGGTCGGCGGGGGCGTACAGCAGGCGGCTGCCGGCGACTTTCGTGGCCTTGCCCACCTTGATGCGGCGCACCTGCCCCGCCGCGGCGATGGTGCGCACCGTGCGGGCGGCGTCCAGCAGCGAGGCCTCGGACAGGTCGTCAGAGTAGGCGAAGGCCGTCTTCTCGCCCGCCACGGCACGCACGCCCACGCCCTGGTCGATGCTGAAGCTGCCGCTCTTGACGATGCCTTCCTCCAGGCTCCAGCCTTCGTGGCGGGTGGTTTGGAAGTACAGGTCGGCGTCATCGATGCGGTGCTGCGAGATCAGGCCCAACGCCTGCTGCAGCGTGGCCTCGGTCAGGCCGAAGGGCTCGAGCATCAGGGCCTGCGCCGTGGCCAGGCGTTCGATGGTGGGTTCGCGGGAGATCATGGGCGGGACTTTCGGAGGGTGATCAAGGCGAGAGCGCAGAAGCCGGCGCTGTGAATTGACAGGTCAATGAGTCAATGATGCATCAGGCAGGGCGCTGATGTTCACGGGTGGGGGTTTCTCAGGCCGATTCGTTGCGCATGGCCAGCGCAGCGTCGTACAGCCCATTGCGTGGCGCGCCTGTGATGGTGGCGGCCAGGCTCACCGCCTGCTTCACCGGCAACTCGGCCAGCAGGGCGCGCAAGACCTTCATCACTTCGCCCGGCAGGCCCTCATCGTCGGCGGCCTCCGGTGCCAGTGCGTGGACGACCAACACGAACTCCCCACGCGCGCGGTGGGGGTCGGCTGCAAGCCATGCGGGCAGGTCGGTGGCGGGCAGCGTGACCACGGTCTCGAACTGTTTGGTCAGTTCCCGGCACAGGGTCACCTCTCGCCCGGCCAAGCCGTCGGCCAGTGCCGTGAGCAGGCTCTCAATGCGATGCGGCGCCTCAAACAGCACCTGCTGGTCGGCACAGGCCGCCACGGCCTGCACAGCGGCGCGGCGCTCGCCGCCCTTGGCTGGCAGAAAGCCCACGAAGCGAAAACCCTGCGCTCTTCCGTCCCCTGCAACACTCACGGCTGCGACGGCGCTGCTGGCGCCCGGGATGGGCACGGCGCGCAGACCGGCCCGGCGCACGGCTGCCACCAAGGCGGCGCCGGGGTCGGAGATGGCAGGGGTTCCGGCGTCGCTCACATACGCCACGCGCCGCCCCTCGGTCAGCAGGCCAATGACGCGGGCCGCAGCCGAACTCTCGTTGTGCTCGTGCAGCGCCAGCAGGGGCTTGTCCAGGCCCAGGTGGCGCAGCAGGGCGCCGGTGTGGCGCGTGTCCTCGCAGGCGATGGTGTCGCACAGCGCCAGTACATGCAGCGCACGCAGGCTCAGGTCGGCCAGGTTGCCGATGGGCGTGGCCACTACATACAGCGTGCCTGCCGGATACTGCTGGCCACCTGCGGCCAGGGCGGCCGCATGGAGCAGGGTGGGGGCGTCTATGGTCAAGAGGTGGGGCGCGGTGGGCAGCTCGAGCTCGGGTGAGGCCGGGAGCCTGGCCGAGACGCAGGCCCTGCTGCATCTCCAGCAGGCTGGGCTGCGCCTCATGCAGCGCAATTATCGGGTGGCCCGCGGCCCCGGCGCGCGGGCCGGTGAGATCGACCTGATCATGCGGGACGTCGACGGCACCATCGTTTTCGTGGAAGTGCGCTCCCGCCGGGCGCCGCTGGGTGCGGCGGGGCCAGGTGGCGCCACGGCCTTCGGTGGTGCGGCGGCCAGCGTGGGCGGCCTCAAGCAGCGCCGCATCGTCTTTGCAGCCCGGCACTGGCTCATGCGCCAGGCTGTGATGCCGCCGTGCCGCTTCGACGTGGTGGCCATCGATGGCACCCGCCTGCAGTGGCTCAAGGCGGCCTTCGATGCGGGATGAGGGCGCTCACGTTTTGGGCCTTGGCAGCTATCCCTCGCAGCACTGAGGGGAAGCTGTCGCGCCACCTCGTGTCATATGATGATTCTCCATGCTCGAGCAGCGTATCCAGCAGCAGTTTTTCGAGGCGGCCGATCTGCTCAGCCAGGCCGCGCAGGGGCTGTCCCGGCCGGTGGCCGAGGCAGTGCAAGCCCTGACCGGGTGTGTCACGGGTGGCGGCAAGGTGCTGGTCGCCGGCCGCGATGTGGGGGCCGGGCTGGCCCCCGTGGTGGCCTCCTTGTTGACGGGGCGCTTTGAGCGTGATCGCCCGCCACTCGCGGCCCTGGCCCTTCGCGACGATGCGCTGCAAAGCCTGGTGCAGCAGGTGCGGGCCCTGGGTCAGCCCGGCGACGCGCTGCTGGTGCTGGATGCCGGCGCCCAGGGCGAACGCCTGCATGAGGCCGCTGGCGTGGCGCGCCAGCTGGACATGACGGTGGTGGTGCTCACAGGCCCCGAACCCGGCGCCTGGCGCAGCCTCTTGACCGATACCGACGTGCTGGTGACCGTGCCGCACGACCGCCCGGCCCGCGTGGCCGAGGCTCATCTGGTGGTGCTGCACGCCCTGTGCGACGCCATCGATCTTCAACTCATGGGTGAACTGGACTCCTGATGAACACCAACACCACTCCTCTTGCACACCTCAGCGCCCACGGGCGTGGCGGGCGCTTCTTGCGAACAGCTGCCCTCGTGCTGGCCGCGGCCTCGGTGCTGCCTGCGTGCGCACCTGTTCTCATTGGCGGCGCCATGGTGGGCGGTGCACTGGCCAGCGTGGACCGCCGCACCGCCGGCACGCAGGTGGAGGATCAATCCATCGAACTGAAGTCTGCCGCCCGTGTGCGTGAACTCACGGGCGAGCTGGCTCACATCAATGCCACCAGCTACAACCGCATCGTGCTGTTGACGGGCGAGGTGCCCGACGCAGCGACGCGAACGGCCGTCGAGCAGGCCATCTCCCGCATCGAGGGTGTGCGATCGGTGGTCAACGAATTGGCCGTCATGGGCAAGACGACGCTGACCGCCCGCTCCAACGACGCCGTGCTCTCGGCCCGTGTGAAGGCCGGCTTCATCGACGCCAAAGACCTGCAGGCCCAGGCGGTCAAGGTCACCACCGAGCGGGGCGTGGTGCACCTGATGGGCCGCGTGACCGAGCGCGAGGCCGCGCGCGCCGTCGAGGTGGCGCGCAGCGTGCCCGGCGTGCAGAAGGTGGTGCGGGTCTTCGAGATCCTGACCGACGCCCAGCTGGCCGACCTTCAGAACAGCATGGGCCAGCAGCCCAAGAAGTGAGGGCGGCTCACTTCAGCCGCGTGATCAGGCTGGAGGTGTCCCAGCGGTTGCCGCCAGCCGTCTGCACGTCGGCATAGAACTGGTCCACCAACGCGGTGACGGGCAGCTTGGCGCCATTGCGCTTGGCCTCATCCAGCACCAGGCCCAGATCCTTGCGCATCCAGTCCACGGCAAAGCCGAAGTCGAACTTGCCGTCCACCATGGTCTTGCCGCGGTTGTCCATCTGCCAGCTCTGCGCCGCGCCCTTGCCAATGACGTCCAGCACCAGCTTCATGTCCAGCCCGGCGCGCATGCCGAAGGCAATCGCCTCTGACAAGCCTTGCACCAGCCCGGCGATGGCCGTCTGGTTGACCATCTTGGCCAGCTGACCGGCCCCGGAGGCGCCCACCAAGGTGACGGCCTTCGAGTAGGCCATGGCCACGGGCTTGATGGCGTCGAAAGCGGCTTGATCCCCCCCGCACATCACGGTCAGCACGCCGTTGACGGCGCCGGCCTGACCGCCCGAGACGGGGGCATCCACGAAGTGCAGACCCGCTGCCTGCGCGGCCGCATAGAGCTCACGTGCCCCAGAGGCCGATGCCGTGGTGTGGTCCACGAAGATGGTGCTGGCCTTCATGCCGGCGAAGGCGCCCTGCTCGCCCACCGTGACCGAGCGCAGGTCGTCGTCGTTGCCCACGCAGGCGAACACGATGTCCACGCCCTGCGCCACTTGCGCGGGCGTGGCGGCCGAACTGCCGCCATATTCCGCGACCCAGGCCGCGGCCTTGGCGGCGGTGCGGTTGTAGACCGTCACCTGATGACCGGCGCGCGCCAGGTGCCCGGCCATCGGATAGCCCATCACACCCAGGCCCAGGAAGGCCACGCGTTGCGAGGGGACGGGGTCGTAAGTCTTGGTGCTCAAGGTTTGGTCTCCGGTGGCGGTTTGAGGATCTTGTCAGTATCGAACAGGCGCACGCCCAGCACCCCCTCGCCACGTGCGCCCGTGCGCATGGCGTGGTACTCGCCATCCTTCATCACGCGCAGGTGCTCGGTGCCCTTGGCCAGGTTGGTCTGCCCGCCGCGCTTGCTGTGCAGCTTGATCTGCAGGCGCAGGTCGTTCACCGAGTCGGCGTTGCGCACGGCGTCCTCGTAGCTGACGAGGCCCTGCTCGTAGAGATCAAACAGTGCTTGGTCGAAGGTTTGCATGCCCAACTCGCGGGAGCGCTTCATCAACTCTTTGATCTCAGAAACCTCACCCTTGAAGATCAGGTCAGCTACCAGCGGTGAGTTCAGCAGGATTTCCACCGCCGCGACGCGCCCACGGCCGCTCTCGCGCGGAAGCAGGCGCTGCGAGATGAAGGCTTTCATGTTGAGCGACAGGTCCATGAGCAATTGCTGGCGGCGATCCTCGGGGAAGAAGTTGATGATGCGGTCCAGCGCCTGGTTGCCGCTGTTGGCATGAAGAGTCGCCAGGCAAAGGTGCCCTGTTTCCGAGAATGCGATGGCCAAGTCCATCGTCTCCCGGTCGCGAATCTCGCCCATCAGGATCACGTCAGGCGCTTGGCGCAGCGAGTTTTTCAGGGCCACGGTCCAGTCGTCGGTGTCCAGCCCAATCTCGCGCTGCGTGACGATGCAGTTCTTGTGCGGGTGGACGAACTCGATCGGGTCCTCGATCGTGATGATGTGGTCCTGAGCATTCTCGTTGCGCCAGTCCACCATGGCGGCCATGCTGGTGGTCTTGCCGGAGCCCGTGCCGCCGACCAAGACCACCAGACCGCGCCTGGTCATGACGATGTCCTTGAGGATGGCAGGCAGTCCCATCCCGTCGATCGTGGGCACGTCGGCGGGAATCACCCGCAGGACCAAGCCCACCCGCCCTTGCTGCAGGAAAGCATTGACCCGAAATCGTCCAAGCCCTGTGGGCGAAATCGAGAAATTACATTCCTTGGTCCTCTCGAAATCCGCTGCCTGCTTGTCGTTCATTACCGAACGCGCCAGTTGTACGGTGTGGGCTGGTGTCAGCGGTTGCGGGCTGACTTTGGTGACCTTGCCGTCCACCTTGATCGCTGGCGGAAAGTCAGCCGTGATGAACAGATCTGAACCCTTACGGGCCAGCATCAGCTTCAATAAGTCGGTGACGAATTTCGATGCTTGGTCGACTTCCATCAAGGGGTTCCTGGTGTGAAAGCGGCTCTGGGGCAGGGGATCGGGGTGCGGCTGAGGGGCCAGCGATCCAAGGCTGGTCAGGTCTTGGGGCCCGCCGCAACGCCTACCCCGGGAAGTTCTCGGGAATCTTCGCCTTGGAGCGGGCCTCGGCGGGCGCAATGATGTTTCGCCGTACCAGATCGGTCAGGTTCTGGTCCAGCGTCTGCATCCCGATGCCCTGGCTGGTCTGGATGGTGGAGTACATCTGCGCAATCTTGTTCTCGCGAATCAAGTTGCGCACTGCTGGGGTGCCCAGCAAGATTTCATGCGCTGCCACGCGGCCCTTGCCGTCCTTCATCTTGCACAGCGTTTGGGAAATGATGCCCACCAGGCTCTCGGAGATCATGGCTCGAACCATGTCTTTCTCAGCCGCAGGGAAAACGTCGACGATACGGTCAATGGTCTTTGCGGCTGAACTGGTGTGCAGCGTACCGAACACGAGGTGGCCTGTCTCGGCAGCGGTGATCGCCAGCCGGATCGTCTCGAGGTCGCGCAACTCGCCTACCAGGATGGCGTCGGGGTCTTCGCGCAGCGCGGCACGCAAGGCATTGTTGAAGCTCAAGGTGTGCGGGCCGACCTCGCGTTGATTGACCAGGCACTTCTTGCTCTCGTGGACGAACTCGATGGGGTCTTCCACCGTCAGCACATGGCCGTACTCGGTCTCGTTGAGGTGATTGATCATGGCGGCCAAGGTGGTGCTCTTGCCCGAGCCCGTGGGGCCGGTCACGAGGATGAGCCCGCGCGGGCGTAGCGCCAACTCGCCGAAGATCTGGGGGGCGTTGATCTGCTCCAGCGTCAGGATCTTGCTGGGAATCGTGCGGAACACGCCGCCAGCGCCGCGCTGCTGGTTGAAGGCATTGACCCGAAAGCGCGCCAGGCCCTGGATTTCGAAGCTGAAGTCGCACTCCAGCGTTTCCTCATACTGCTTGCGCTGCGAATCGTTCATGATGTCGTACACCATGTCATGGACCTGCTTGTGGTCCAGCGCATCGATATTGATGCGCCGCACATCGCCATGCACGCGGATCATGGGCGGCAGGCCGGCCGATAGGTGCAGGTCTGAGGCCTTGTTCTTGACCGCAAAGGCCAGCAGTTGCGTGATGTCCATGGGCAGGCGGGAAGCAGCGTTGAGGTTCGGGCGTTAAGCTTTCGCAGCGGCAATTTGTCACAGCTGACCAATTCATTATGACCACCCTCCAAGAGCGTCTGAGCGCCGTCCAGGCCCGCATCGCACAGGCCTGTGCGCAGGCCGGTCGCGCGCCCGCGGCGGTGCAGCTGCTGGCCGTGAGCAAGCTGCACCCGGCGCAGGCGGTGCGCGAGGCGCTTGCGCATGGGCAAAACGCCTTTGGCGAGAACTACGTGCAGGAGGCACTGGACAAGATGGCCGCGCTGGCCGACCTGCGCTCCGCCATCGAGTGGCACCTGGTCGGCCCCCTGCAGAGCAACAAGACCCGCGCGGTGGCGGAGGCCTTCGACTGGGTGCACTCGGTGGACCGGCTCAAGATCGCGCAGCGCCTGTCCGACCAACGGCCTGCCCACCTGCCGCCACTGAACATCTGCCTGCAGGTCAATATCAGTGGCGAGGCCAGCAAGAGCGGCTTGTCGCCTGCCGAGGCGGCCGACATCGCCCCGGCCGTGGCGGCGCTGCCGCGCTTGCGGCTGCGCGGCTTGATGGCCATTCCTGAGCCGCTCGAGGGCTTTGAGGCGCAGCGTGCGCCCCTGCGCGCGCTGCGCTTGCTGCAGGAGACGCTGAACCGCCAGGGCCTGCCCATGGACACCTTGTCCATGGGCATGAGCGACGACCTGGAGGCCGCCATTGCCGAAGGATCGACCCTGGTGCGTGTGGGCACGGCCGTGTTCGGGCCCCGCGCGGCTGCCATGGCGGGGGTTTGAGCATGCGTCGCCGAGGCTTTTTGGTGGCCGGTGCCGCAGCCGGCAGCGGCCTGCTTGTGGGCTGTGGCGTCTCAGCGCCGGCGCGCTTGGGCAGCGCTGCGGACTTTCCCGCCGCTGCGGGCGAGGTGGCCCTGAATGCCTGGTTGAAGATTGCGCAGGACGGGCGCGTCATCGTGGCCGCGCCGCGGGCCGAGATGGGCCAGGGGGTGCATACGGCGCTGGCCATGCTGGTGGCTGAGGAACTGGACGCAGATTGGGCGCGGGTGGAAGTGCAGCCCACGCCCGTAGGTGCGCTGTACGCCAACACGGCCCTGCTGTTGAACACCTCGCCATTTGAGATGGACGACGAAGGCTGGGGAGCCCGCACCACGGCGGCCAGCCTGCGCTGGGCGGGCCGCGCGTTGTCGCTGCACGCGACGGGGGGGTCGTCCAGCGTGCGCGATGCCTGGGAACCCATGCGCCTGGCGGGCGCCACGGCCAAGGCGCTGCTGCTGCAGGCGGCTGCCCAGCGCTGGCAGGTGCCGCTGGCGCAGTGCCGTGCAGAAGGCGGCAAGGTGGCGCATCCGGCCTCGGGCCGGGAGATCGGCTACGGCGCATTGGCCAGCACCGCTGCCACCTTGCAGCCACCCGCTGACGTGCCGTTGAAGGACCCGGCCACCTTCCGGCTCATCGGGCGTGCGGGCGTGCCCCGCCTGGAGGGCGCTGCGCGGGCCAGCGGGCGCACGGTCTACGGCGCCGACGTGCGCCTGCCGGGCCAGCGCTATGCCGCCCTCCACCACGCGCCCACCTTAGGCGGTGGCGTGGTCTCGTTCGATACCGCCTCCACTCTGCGCCGGCCCGGCGTGGTGGCCGCCTTTGCGCTGGAAGACCAGGCCGCTGTGGCGGTGGTGGCCGACAGCTTCTGGCGCGCCCAGAGCGCGCTGCAGGCGGCGCTGGCCGCGGGCGCTGTGGTCTGGCGCGATGGGCCGCACGCAGGCCTTTCCACGCCAGCGCTGCGCCAGCAGTTGAAGTCGGCCCTGGAGGGGCCGGACACCGGCTTTGGTTTCCGCGGCGAGGGCGATGCCGAGGCGAGCCTGGTCGCAGCCAAGGGCCAGCGCCAGGATTCGGTGATCGAGGCGGTGTACGAGGTGCCCTTTCTGGCCCATGCCGCGCTGGAGCCCATCAACTGCACCGCACAGGTGACCGATGAGGGCGTGACGCTGTGGTGCCCCACCCAGGTGCCCATCCTGGCCCGGCTGCAGGCCGCGCGTACCGCCCGGGTGTGGCCCTCCAAGGTGACGCTGCACATGACCGCGCTGGGTGGTGGCTTTGGCCGCCGGCTGGAGGTGGACATGGTTGACCAGGCGGTGGCCATCGCCAAGCGGCTGCCCGGGGTGCCTGTGCAACTGCAGTGGACGCGGGAGGAGGACTTTCGCCGCGACACCTACCGCCCCGCGGCCATGGCGTCCTTTCGCGCCGCGCTGGACGCGAGCGGCCGCCCCCAGGCCTGGGAGAACCGGGTCGCCGCGCCCTCGGTGACGCAGTCCTTTTCCGACCGCCTGGTGGGCCTGCCCACGCCCGCCGTGCCCGACAAGTTCCAGGCCGAGGGCGCCTTTGACCTGCCCTACGCCATTCCTCATGTAAGCGTGCGCCAACTTCTATGTGAGACCCCCGTACCCGTGGGGTATTGGCGCAGCGTGGGCCATTCCTACAACGCCTTCTTCACCGAATGCTTCCTGGACGAGCTGGCCGCCGCTGCCAGGCAGGACCCGCTGGCCTACCGCCGCGCGCTGCTGGAGCGCCACCCCCGCCACCGCGCGGTGCTGGATCTGGCGGCTGCACAGGCCGGTTGGGGCACACCGTTGCCGGCGGGCCGGGCGCGCGGCCTGGCCCTGCATGCGAGCTTCGGTTCCATCTGTGCCCAGGTGGCCGAGGTCTCGGTGCAGGACGGCCAGCCTCGCGTGCACCGGGTGGTGTGCGCCGTGGACTGTGGCGCGGTGGTGCACCCGGACAGCGCGCGGGCGCAGGTGGAGGGTGCAGTGGCCTTCGGCCTGACGGCGGCCCTGATGGGCGAGATCACGCTCAAGGATGGCCGCGTAGAGCAGGGCCGCTTTGACCAGCAGGACGTGCTGCGCTTGGCGCAGATGCCGTCAGTGGAGACTCACTTCGTGCCCAGTGCTCGCCCGCCGGGGGGGCTGGGCGAGGTGGGCGTGCCGCCGATCGCGCCGGCGGTGGTCAATGCGCTGGCCGTGCTGACGGGGCAGCGTATTCGGCGGTTACCGATTCGGCTGGCTGCTTAAAGCCAGAGTCTGGGAAGTACGCCGGCGCGCCCGAGCGGGTGCTCCAAAGGGTGCGCCAGTGCCCTTTGCAGACCCTCAGTTGAGATACATCCCCAGGTACCGGCGCCCGCGGCTGACGATGGCCGGGTCGGGGCAGGCGTCGAACCACTCCACCAACTGCAGCCGCGCCTTCTCGCGCCACTCGGCCTTGTCGCGCAGCACCACTTCCAGCAGCTCATCAAACGCGGCGTTGAAGTCGCCCTCGTAGGCGTGGATCGCTGCCAGGGCAAAGCGGGCCTCGAAGTCCTTGCTGTTGGCCGCGATGCGTGCGGCCAGCGCGGCGGGGTCACCTTGCGGGCGGTTGCGGGCGAGCTCGATGCGCTTGAGCAGGCCGGCATGGCGGTCCTTGCGCTCGGTCTCGGGCACGGCCAGCAGGATCTGCTCGGCCTCTTCCAGGTCTGCGCGGGCCATCACGAGCTCGGCCAGGTCCAGCAGCACGGCGGCGTTGTCGGGCTCATAGCTCAGAGCCTCGCGCAGCAGGGCCTCGGCCGTCTCGGCGTCGGGGGCTTCGGCAGCTTCCAGTCGGATCTGCTCGGCCTCGGAGACCTGCGGGCCCAGATGCTTGTCCAAGAACTGCCGGATCTGCCCTTCAGGCTGCGCGCCCATGAACTGGTCTACCGGCCGACCTCCGACAAACAGCACCACCAGCGGAATGCTGCGGATCTGCAGCGCAGCCGAGATCTGCGGCGCCTCGTCGGTGTTGAGCTTGGCCAGCACGAAGCGCCCGCCATAGGCCTGCACCAGCTTCTCGAGCACGGGCTTCAAGTTGCGGCAAGGGCCGCACCAGGGCGCCCAGCAGTCCAGCAACACCGGCACCTCGAGAGAGCGCTCGAGCACGGTCTGCCGGAAGTCGGCCTCGGTGACGTCGAAGGACAGATCCTGCGGGGCAGGGGCGGCGGGCAGGTTCGGGTCGGTGGAGAACATGGCGGCGAGTGTCGTTCAGAAGCGGTGGCGCCAGCCCGGTCAGCCCAACTTGACGCCCAGGCGGGTGATGACGGGGCCCCAGCGCCGGACGTCGCCTTCGATGAAGCGGCGGAAGGCCTCGGGCGTGCCGCCCACGGCGGTCAGGCCGGCGTTGTCGAGCACCTGGCGCACGGCGGCGTCCTTGAGCAGCTCGGTCACATCCGTGGCCACGCGCTGGGCCACGGCGTCGGGCAGGCTGGCGGGGCCGACCAGGCCGTTCCAGGCCAGGGCTTCCACGTTCGGGTAGCCGGCCTCGGCCATGGTGGGCAGGTCTTTCAAACTATCGGGGCGCTGCGCGCTGGTGACTGCCAGCATCCGGGCCTTGTTGTTGCGCACGTGCGGCAGCAGGGCCGGGGCCACCATGAAAGTCAGTTGGGCCTCGCCCTGGGCCACAGCCAGAGCGGCGGGCGGCGAGCCGTTGAAGGGCACGTGCGTGGCGGCAAAGCCGGCCTCGGACAGCAGCAACTCCATGGTCAGGTGGGCTGAGCTGCCATTGCCGAGCGAAGAATAGTTCACCTTGCCGCCCTGCGCCTTGGCCCACGCCACCAACTCGGCCACGTTGCGGGCCGGCACGTCGGCGTTGACCGCCAGCACGTTGGGCTGGCTGGTGGTCATGACGATGGGCTTCAAGTCCTTGGCGGGGTCGTAGGGCGTCTTGGCGTACAGGAAGGGCGCGTAGGCCAGCGGCCCGTTGAAGCCGATGCCCAGGGTGTGGCCGTCCGTGGCCTTGGCCACCGCGTCCATGCCCAGCATGCCGCCCGCGCCGGGCTTGTTCTCGATGACCACGGGCTGGCCCCAGCGCGCGGCCAGCTTGTCGCTCATGGCGCGCACGATCAGGTCCAGCGAGCTGCCCGGGCCCGTGGGCACCACGATCTTCACGGGGCGGCTGGGCCAGGCGGCCTGGGCCACGGCGGGTCGGGTGGTCACTAGGGCGGCTGAGGCGGCCGAAGCGGCGGTCAAGGCCAGGAGGTGGCGGCGGTGCAGGCGCATGGGCGGGACTCGTCGGGGTTGAAGGGTGACGGGCCCGTACTGTAGTGCGCGGGGTGCCGCGTGGGCGGGTCCTGGTCACGAATCCATGCGACGATCGAGCCGTCATCACCCTCTTGCCTACTGGGTTAACGGCCATGTCCCGCGTCCTCAAAGTCATCGCCCTGCTGGCGGCAGCCCTCATCCTGCTGGTGTCGCTCTGGTTCTGGGCGGCGCTGTCCTGGAGCTACTCCACGGGCGAGCGCGCCGGCTGGGTGCAGAAGCTCTCCAACAAGGGCTGGGTGTGCAAGACCTGGGAGGGTGAGCTCGCACTCGTCTCCCTGCCTGGCAGTGCCGTGGAGAAGTTCTATTTCACGGTGCGCGACGAGGCCGTGGCCCAGCAGATCATGAAGGCCATGGGCAAGCGCGTGAGCCTGCACTACGAGGAGAAGGTGGGCCTGCCCACCACCTGCTTCGGCGAGACCCGGCACTTCGTCACCAAAGTCGACATCGCCTCGGACATCCCGTTGGCCACGGGCGTCTCGGTGCCCACGGGGGCGGCGTCGGCGCCAGCCCCGGCTTTGCCCGCTTCGCGCTGAAGCGCGAGGTCACGGATACAGCCTCCGGCTCTTCGCGGGCGGGTCATGGGTACAGCCCCCGCTCCTCGCGGGCGCTGAGGATCCGCTCGCAGGCCACGGCAAAGGTGGCCGTGCGCAGCGACATCTGGCGTGGCCCGCCGTGCCGGTCGGCCGTCTCCCAGATGTGCTTCAGGGCGTTGACCATGATCTTGTCCAGCCGCAGGTTGATCTCGTCCTCGCTCCAGAAGAAGGAGCTGAAATCCTGCACCCACTCGAAGTAGCTCACGGTCACGCCGCCGGCGTTGCAGATGACGTCGGGCACCACCAGAACGCCGCGCTCGGCGAGCACATCGTCGGCCGCCGGCAGGGTGGGCCCGTTGGCGCCCTCCAGCACCAGCCGCGCTGGCAGGCGTTGCGCGCGCTCGGGCGTGATCTGGCCTTCCAGCGCGGCCGGAATGAGGATGTCGCAGGGCACGTCCCAGAAGGCCTCGGCCTGGAGCGGCTCGGCCCCTGAGAAACCGCTCACCCCACCGGTGCGCTGCACATGCGGCATCAGTTCGGCGAAGTCCATGCCCGCCTCCTGGTAGATCGTCCCCGTGTGGTCCTGGATCGCCACCACCCGGGCGCCGGCCTGGTGGAACAACTCTGCCGCGGCCGAGCCCACGTTGCCAAAACCCTGCACGGCGACACGCGCACCCGCGAGCGGCAGCGCGATGCGCCGCGCCGCCTCTCGGCCACATACAAACACGCCGCGCCCCGTGGCCTTCACGCGCCCGAGTGAGCCGCCCAGGTGCAGCGGCTTGCCCGTCACCACGCCCGTGGCGGTGGCGCCCACGTTCATGGAGTAGGTGTCCATCATCCAGGCCATGATCTGGGCGTTGGTGTTGACGTCGGGTGCCGGGATGTCTTGCTGCGGGCCGATGAGCAGGCCGATCTCGCTGGTGTAGCGGCGCGTGAGCTTCTCCAACTCCTTGAGAGAGAGCTCGCGGGGCTCCACCCGGATGCCGCCCTTGGCGCCGCCAAAGGGCAGGTTCACGGCTGCGTTCTTGATGCTCATCCAGGCGGCCAGGGCCATCACCTCCTCCAGCGTCACATCCGGGTGGTAACGCACACCGCCCTTGCCCGGGCCGCGCGTGAGCGAGTGCTGCACGCGGTAGCCCTCGAAGTGGGCGATGCGGCCGTCGTCCATCTCGATGGGCACGTCCACGATCAGGCTGCGCTTGGGCCTTCGCAACGTTTCGGCCCATCGCGACAGGCGGCCCAGGTAGGGCATCACGCGGTCGATCTGGGAGAGGTAGGTGCTCCAGGGGCTGTCGGGGCCGGGGTGGACGTAGGACAGGGGCTGCGAGGGTGTTTGCATCGAGGCGGTCTCCTTGGGGTGTGAAGGCTTGCACGCTTGCGATGGGGCCTTGTGGGCCGGGGCAGGGCGTGCGGGGCACAGCGTAGGGGCTGCGTGCCAGCGACGCCAGCGCTCTCGCAAGGTCATGCAGGGATTGCATGGCTTGGCCAGTGCGGCGCATGGGTCCCTGGCGGCCCATGCCCGGCGGGGCATCATTGCGACGGGCCTGCGATGAGTGTTCAGGCCGGACAATCAGGGGTGCCTGACTTTTGAACCCGGAGCACTCATGAACCCCACTCCCCACCCCACCCCCGTGGCTTTCGTGACCGGCGGCGCACGCGGCATCGGCCTGGCCTGTGGCCGGTGGTTTCTGGACCACGGCTACCACGTCGCCCTGGTCGATGTCGACGCCGCCACGCTGGCCAAGACCGACGCCGAACTGGCAGACCCCCAGCGGGTGCTCGCCGTGCATGCCGATGTCTCCAAGCCGGACCAGGTGGACGCGGCCGTCGCGCGCGTGGTCGAGCGCTTCGGCCGCATCGATGCCTTGGTGAACAACGCCGGTGTGGCTGTCTTCAAGCGCATTGGCGAGACCACCTGGGCCGACTGGCGCTACGTGATGGACACCAACCTCGACGGCGCCTTCCTTTGCACCCAGGCCTGCGCGCCCGTGATGCTGCGCACGGGCGGTGGCGCGGTGGTGAACATCGCCTCCATCTCCGGCCTGCGCGCCAGCACCATGCGCGTGGCCTACGGCACCAGCAAGGGCGCCATCATCCACCTGACCAAGCAGCAGGCCATCGAGCTCGGCAACGTCGGCATCCGCGTGAATTGCGTCGCCCCGGGGCCGGTGGATACCGAGATGTCCAAGCTCGTGCACACGGTCGCCATCCGCAGCGACTACTACGACACCATCCCGCTCAACCGCTACGGCACCACCGAGGAGATCGCCAACGCAGTGGGCTTCCTGTGCAGCCCGGCGGCGAGTTACGTAAACGGCCAGACGCTGGCGGTAGATGGCGGCTTTGATGCGAGCGGCGTGGGATTACCGACCCTGAGGCGCCAGGCCGTCTGACTGTGCGGAGGGTCGAGTACGGCTGGGGTCGAGTGCTACCATTGTGCTTACCAAAGCCATTCAGATTCAGCGAGGAAAACAGACCATGGAAGTCGCCATCCGCAAGATGGGCAACTCGCAAGGCGTGCTGATCCCCAAGCCCATCCTCGCGCAGCTGGGCCTGGAGGGAAGCGCGGACTTGCAGGTTCGCGATGGGGTGATCGAGATCCGCCCCGTGCGACGCAACCCCCGCGAAGGTTGGGCCGAGGACGCCCGTCGCCTGGCCGAGGAGGGTGATGACGCCCTGGTCTGGCCGGCCTTCGCCAACGAGGGCGATGACCGCCTGGTCTGGTGATGAAGACCGGTGACATCTGGCTGGCCCAACTGGACCCCACGGTGGGCAGCGAGATCCGGAAGACCAGGCCCTGCGTGGTGATCTCCCCGCCAGAGATGAATGACCACCTGCGTACCGTGATCGTGGCGCCGATGACCACGGGTTCTCGGCCTGCGCATTTCCGCATTCCGCTGACGTTTCAGGGTCAGCAAGGCCTGATCGTCCTGGATCAGATCAGAACGCTGGACCGTGCGCGCCTGGTCAAGCGTTTGGGCGCGTTACGCCCGGTCACGCTGGCGGCCACCTTGCAGACTCTGCAGGCGATGTTCGCGCCCCCCGCTTGAGCGGGTAGCCACACCCGCCGCCCGCGTCGCAGACCAGTTGGGTGGATGCGTGGCGTTCCCCAGAAACACACAGATACGATCCTCCCGTGAGTACCTCTACACCCTCCCCCTTCCTTCCCCCCATCGCCTTCATCGGCGGCGGCAACATGGCGCTGGCCATTCTGGGAGGCCTTCGCCGGGGCGGTGCGCCAGCTGAGGCTTTTATCGTGGTGGAGCCTCACGCGTCGCAGCGAGACAAACTGCGAGCGGAACTGGGCATCGAAGCCCTGGCTGCGGCAGACGCATCGCTCGCCCGCGCCGCGCTGGTGGTGTGGGCCGTCAAGCCGCAGATGTTTGCCGAGGCCGCTGAGCCCTGCGCGCCTTATGTGGCCGGCGCTCTGCACTTGAGCATCATGGCCGGCATCCGCAGCGAGGCGGTGGTGGCCGCCTCGGGCAGCGCACGTGTCGTGCGTGCCATGCCCAATACCCCGGCCCTCATCGGCCGCGGCATCGCCGGCCTGTACGCCCGGGCCGCCGTGACCAACGACGACCGCTCCCAGGTGGAGGCGGTACTCGCGCCCACCGGCAGCCTGCTGTGGGTGCCGCAGGAGGCTGACCTGGACGCTGTCACCGCCCTTTCAGGTTCCGGCCCGGCCTATGTCTTCTACTTCATTGAGGCCATGATGCAGGCGGGCGCCGAGATGGGGCTGAGCCCGGCCCAGGCGCGCCGCCTGGCCCAGGAAACCTTTGCCGGCGCGGCCGCCTTGGCCGCGCAGTCCAGTGAGCCCCCAGAAGTGCTGCGCGAGCGCGTGACGTCCAAGGGCGGCACCACTTACGCCGCGCTCACCTCGCTTCAGGACAGCGGCGTCAAGGCGGCTTTCGTGCGCGCGCTGCACGCGGCACGGAACCGGGCAGAAGAGCTCGGGCGGTGAGCGCCCGCCAGCTTTGCCAGCGCCAATTGCGCTGCGCGCGGGCATTGCTGCCCGGGCGAACCTGCACTGAACCGGGCCTATGACCGACGAGGAGATCCTGCGCGCCATCTGTGCCGGCGGCCGGCCTCGCGAGGCTGCCGTGGTGGCCCTGTACCGCGGCCATGCCCAGCCCTTGCTGCGGTTCTTTGTGCACCAAGGTCTCGGGCCGGACGACGCCCGTGACTTGTTGCAGGACACCGTGGTCAAGATCGTGCGCGGTGCTGCGAGTTTCGACGGCAAGGGCGCCGCGCGGGCCTGGATTTGGCAAGTGGCTCGCCATGCCTTGTTGGACTTCGTGGAGAAGCGGTCTCGCCTCGCCGCCCGCGAGGCCGGCCTGACCGACGAACAGTGGAGCGTGTTGGCTGAGACCACCCCGTCGCACCCAGCCACTGACGGCGCCCAAGGCGTGGACGATTGCGTGGCCGCCGGCCTGGAGGCCTTTGCGCGCGAGATGCCTGAGCGGGCCTACGCCTTGACGCTGCAGATGAAGGGCCTGTCCGTGGCCGAGATTGCCGAGCAACTCGGCCGTAGCCCGGGCGCCGCCAAGGAGTTTCTCTCCCAGTGCCGCAAGAAGATCCAGCCCTTCATTGCGCACTGCATGGCCCTGTTGCGCGCCTGACATGGCACCATCCGTCAAGCCTCCGCCCTCTTCGTCGCCCGCCATGCAGCCCCAAGTTCAAGACCCCCTGCCCATGCTGGCCCGAGGTGTCGGCGTGACGGACGATGAAGCGGCTGACGCGCCATGGCATGCCGCCCTGGCCGGCCGCCCCGACCCGCAGGCCGACCCCGTCGTGAATGCCCAGGCCTCTGCCCTGCGAGACGCGCTGCGGCGCAGAGAGGTGCTGTTGGAGATGCAGGCCCCAAAGGCTGACGAGGCTCTGCTGCAGCAGGTGCAGTTCCGCCTGCGGCGCGAAGGGTTGACGGGGCGCTACCCCGCGGCGGCCCTGGCCACGCGTTGGCCGATGTGGGGCCTGGCGGCCACCGTCGTGCTGGGCGTTGCGGTCTACCTCGCGACCATGACCCAGCACACGCCACCCGATGCGGCGACCGACGTCCTGCGCGGTGGCGCTGGCAGCGCCCTGGAGTTGCGCGTGGCCGATCCACAGGCGCGCCTGGTGTCTCTGCAGGCCGCGCTGCAGGCGGCGGGTGCGACTCCGCGGGTTACCCCGCTGCCTGATGGGCGCATCCGTGTGGAGGTGGCGGCCACGCCGGCGGTGTTGGACGAACTCGCGCGTCAGCGCCTGGAACCCCAGGTGGTGGACGGGCAGATGACCCTGCTGCTGGTACCCACCGCGCCTGCGGGGCCCGAGCGCCGGCCCTGAACCCGGTACGCGCGCGGCTCCCGCCGCGTTCTCTGCGCACCATGGGGGCCCTTCCCACCGGCGCTTGTGCGCCCCTGTGCCTGGCGGTGCTACTTCCAATTCCCCATGAGGATGAAAGGTGCCCAGTAGAAGGGGTGCGCGTAGTTGGGCTCGCGCTGCAGGGCGAGTTGGGCCTGGCGCAGCGCCTCGATCTTGCTCAGGCGCTGTGCTTCGCGCTGTCGGTAGGTCTCGGCCATCAAGGCGGCGGTGCTTTGGTCGGCCACGGCCCACAAGGTGGCCAGCACCGCCCGGGCGCCTTGCTGCTGGGCCAGCACCCCGAACCCCTCGATCTCCTGGCCACGTTCGTCGCGTCCGCCACCCAGGCCGGTCTCGCAGGCTGATAGCGTGAGCAGCTCCGTTTGGTCGAAGCGCAGGTTTTTCTGACGCATCTCGCCCAGTGTGAGTTGCTGGCCGTCGCCCAGCAGCAGAAAAGAGTTTGCCTCGGTGCCGGGACTGAAGCGGAAGTGGCTGGCCAGGTGCATCACGCTGAACCCGGCCCGGCTGACCTCCATCAACTTGCGCGCGGTGAACTGCTCGTCCAGATGAACCTCGCCGGGCATCGCGGCGGGGGTGGCGGGCGCCGTGCCAGGCTGCTGGATGATGCGGTTCATCTCGGCCCTGACGCCGGGCAAGGCGTCGAAGCTGCCGATCTGGCGTGTCACCCCTAGGCCGGCGGCGCGCCAGGCGGGGGTGACGGCGTCGCGCAGGCGGTCACGCGTCACGCTGGTGTAGATCGGCAGGTTCCAGCGCTGCAGCAGGTAGCGTTGGCCGTCGTGCAACGCCCCAAACGGCAGGTAGCGTAATGCGCCGTCCAGCGACAGCATGACGGTACGGGCCCCGGCCTGCTCCAGATCCTGGGCTACAGGGGCGATGAGCAGGCGGTACAGCGCCTGTGCTGCGGGCAACGGGTCTGAGCGGGGGTCGCGCAGCAGGCGGCGGAACTGGCCAATCTGGCGGTTCAGCTCGGTAGCGGGCACGCTCACGCTGCGCGCGAGCTGCACGCCCGGGGTGGTGAGCAGGAAGTGGATGCGGTCGTCCGTGAGGTACAGCTGCAGCAGCACACTGTCGCCGCCCAGGCCTTGCAGCAGCGCCCGCAGTGCTTGCAGCGCCTGGGTGCCGGCCTCGGTCAGCTCCACCGTGCGCGCGGCGCCCTTGGCCGCGAAGTCTGCGCGCATGTCCTTCAAAAAGCTCTCGAAGGCCGTGCGCGCCACAGCAAGGTCGGCGGCGAGGGTCTGGCGGCGCTGGCGTTGCTCGGGGGTGAGGGTGGCGCCGGGTGCGCGGCTGGCCCGCTCCAGCGCCTGCTGCTCGGCCCCCAGCGCGGCCAGCCGGCCGCTGATCTGGCGGTAGCGCTCGGCCCAGGCCTGCTCGGCGGTGTTGAACCCCAAACGTGTGCTGCCAGGGGCCGTGCCGGGCTGGCGTCGCACGAACTCGAACTGCTCTTCTTCCTTCAGCATGTCCAGCACCAGCTGGGCCTCGGGCAGCCGCCCTTCGTCGCTCAGAGCCGAAGCCAGCTGCTGGTAGAAGTTCGAGACGGAGGCGGTGTAGCTGCGCAGGGCGGCGGCATCAATGCGGGCCGCTTGTTCGCGCATGGCCTGCTGCACATTCACGGCCTGCTTCAGCATGGCGATGCCCAGCGGCAGGTCACCCAAGCCCAGGTGCAACTGGGCCAGGCCGGTCAGTGCGGTGGCCGTGCTCGGGTGGTCGGGGCCCAGGGTCGCCTCGTAGGCAGCCAAGGCCCTTTGCTGGAAGGGCAATGCTTCCGCTGGTCGGTTCAAGGCGCGGTGGATGGTGGCCAGGTTGTTGAGGCTTGAAGCGGTGTCGGGGTGTTGTGCGCCGAGCACCTTCTCCCGGGTGGCCAGGGCACGCTGTTGAAGATCGAGCGATTCTGCGTACTCGCCCCGTGCAAACCGAACCTGCGAGAGATTGTTCATGGCGGTCGCTGTGCCCGGGTGGTCAGGCCCCAGGACCTTCTCTCTGGTCGAGAGCACTCTGGCCTGCAGGGGCAGAGCCTTGTCCAGTTGACCCAATGCGGAATAGGTCTGTGCAAGGTTGTTGAGCACGACCATCAGATCCTCGTGCTCGGGCCCAACCCGCTTCTCGGCCATTTCTGCCGCTCTGATCCTGATCGGCAGCGCTCGCTCGTGTTGCCCCAATCGGGCGTAGGCGAAGGAGAGATTGTTCAGGCCTCGCCTCAATGTGGGGTCGTCGGGCGCGAGTTGGCGCTCGTAGATGCCGATCGCCCTCTCCAGCAACGGCAGTGCCTTGTCAAATTGCGCCACGGCGATGTGCAGGTCTCCCTGCCTCATGGCCAGGTGGGCGGTTTCCACGGCGTCCTCTCCGGTCAGGGCCTCCTGTATGCCGAGCGCCCGCTGCGTGAGTGCAAGTGCCGCTGAAGGGTCTCCCAGTCGCTGTTGCGCCAGGGCCAGGCCCAGCAGTGCTCCCACCAAGTCGCCTTGTCGTTCGCTGTGTCCCTCTTCCAAGACCGCCAGAGCCCTGCGCAACAGAGGCAGGCCAGCCTCATGCCGACCTAACTGCACCAGGCTGCTACCCACGGCCCTGAGGCTGCGCGCCGTCTCCAAGCCCTTGGGGCCCAGAAGGGCTTCATGGATGGATAGCGCGCGCTGTCGCAGGGGCAGGGCCTGTGCGTGCTGACTCAGGCCAGCGTGGGCATTCGCCAGAACGATGACCGCCTCCGCCGCCTCCAGGCTCTGCGGGCCATAGGCCTTCTCAGCCAGTGCGAGTGCTCGCTCACCCGCTTCGCGCGCCGCTGCGTGGTTGCCTTTGGCCAGGAGGGCCCTCGTGCTTTGCAGAAGCTCCGGCAGAGCATCCCTGTCCGAATTCAGAGGGCCTGAGGCCTGAGCCGTCTGCGCAGAGGGTGATGCCCATGCGGAGGGCTCGGCGCCTGGTTGTATTGACCAGGTCGATCCAGAGACGACCCACATGGCCACGGCCAGCTTGGCCCGGTTGGCCTGGGCCCTGGCGATGGACTTTGTGGCTGAGATCGACTGAGTTGACATGGCGGCTGGGGCACGCGGGCTGCGCGTGGAGAAAGATGCATGCAGAAGGCAGGCAATCGTCGAAATGTCCTGACCCTTTTCGGTTGCTGGAGTCTATGCAACAGGGGGTAACAGACCCAATGTTTTCCGGGGCGGACCCACGCAACGGAAGTTCTTACCGCAATCTTCGATGGCCCGCACCCCAGCGTGACTGCACCATGCGCACCCTGATGACAGAACCCTCTTCAATCCGTGCGCCAGAGCCTGCGACAAACCCTCAAGAAGAGGTGGTCTTTGAGGAGATTGCCGAGATCGCGGCCTGCAGTCTGGCCTTGAGGCAGTGGGAAAGACAGCACCTGCCCACGGAGGCTTCGCCTGTGGGGTTTGAACTCTTGATGCGGCTCGCGCATTGGTCGGCACTGGGCCAGCACGATCGCAAAGCGCTGCTCAAGCAGCTTTATCTGGCTTTGCCCTACAGCGAAAAGGGTGTTCGACTTCATCTCCGCCGTCTGGAGGCGCAAGGCTGGGTCAAGGTCCAGCGCGCCTCGTCAGACTCACGCGGCACCAGGGTCGAACTCAGTGAGATGGCATGGAAGCTGCTGTCGGACTATGTCAAGGAGTGGCGGCGCCACAGTCCGCCTGCACCTGCCGACTGAAGAAGTCGCCCCCCCTCGGACTTGACCATCTATTCAAAACAAAGCTGCTCAGGGAGCTCAAGATGTCAAGGCCGAGGGGGTCGCGCAGGGCAGGCTCATGGCCATCTCCAGCGGGTCCAACCGCCCTTCAGGCAGCGCCAGCGTGAAGCGCTGCTTGGCGCGGGTGATGGCGGTGTAGACCAACTCGCGCGTGAGCACGGGGCTGGGGTGTTCGGGCAGCACCAGGGCGACGTGGTCGAACTCCGAGCCTTGGCTCTTGTGCACCGTCATCGCGAAGACGGTCTCCACGGCTGGCAGCCGGCTGGGCGGCACCCAGCGGATGCCGCCGCGGCCGTCGGGGAAGGCCACGCGCAGGGTGGGTGGGGCTGAAGAAGCCTCGAGGGCGCCCGCGATGGGCGCTGTGTCCGCTTCTGCTGAGCGTTGCGCCGAGCTTTGCAGCTGTTCCCGAACGAGTGTGCCCGGCGCCAGTAGCGTCAGGCCCACGTCCCCATTCATCAGCCCCAGTCCGTAGTCGTTGCGGGTGACCATCACCGGTCGACCGAGGTACCAGCCCTCGGCGTTGGGGATCAGGCCTTCGGCCGCCAGGGCCTGGGCGATACGGCGGTTGACGGCCTCCACGCCTTGCGGCCCGCCACGCACGGCGCACAGCAGCTGGAAGCGTCCCGCGGCCTTCAGCACCTGCTGGGCCCAGGCGTCGAAGGCTGAAAGGGGCGCGCTGGCTTGGGGCCGTTGCTGATGTATCACCGCGAAGGTGCTTCGCCAGCCTGAGCCCGTTGCCAGCGCCAGCCTGGAAAGAGCCTGGCCGCGCGGATCCAGCGTGATGAGCTCCAGGTCGGGCAGGCCTTGGGTCAGCAGGTGCTGGGCCTGTTCGACCTGGCCTGCGTTGACCGCCTGCGCCAGCCGCCCGATGCCGCTGGCCTCACCAAAGCGGTGGCTCTTGCGCAGCTTGACGATGGCCTGGTCGATGGGGCGGCCCTCGGGGTTGGTCATGGCGTCGCCCGGGTCCTGCCCTGTCGCCTGTTGCACCCAGGCGCGCGTAGCGGGGGTGTAGTGGCCGCCATCGGCGCGTTCGCACAGCGTGCCCAGCACGGCGCCGGCCTCCACCGAGGCCAGCTGGTCCTTGTCGCCCAGCAACACCAGGCGGGCACGGGGGGGCAGCGCAGCCAGCACGGCGGCCATCATCTCCAGGTCCACCATGGAGGCCTCGTCGATGACCAGCAGGTCCAGCGGTAGCGGCTGGCGAGCGTTGTGCCTGAAGTGCCGGGAGCCAGGCTTGACGCCCAGCAGGCGGTGCAGGGTGCTCACGTCGGTAGGCAAGGCCGCCTGCAGGGCGCTGCCGCATGGCAGGCTGTCTAGCGTGAGCCCATCGCGCGCCTTGGCGATGGACTCGGCCAGGCGCGCCGCCGCCTTGCCCGTGGGTGCAGCTAGGCGGATGCGCAAGGGGCGGGGTGGGGTTGCTGTGGCCTGCAGCGCCAGGTGCTGCAGCACCGCCAGCAGCTTGACCACGGTGGTGGTCTTGCCCGTGCCGGGGCCACCGGTGATGACGGCGAAGGCTTGGCGGGCGGCCAGGGCGCAGGCGATCTTTTGCCAATCGGGCTCTTGATCGGCTCCATCGTCGCCTGCCAGAGGCTTAGCGGCGCTCGCGGCTGGGAACAGGACATCCAGCGCCTGGCGCAGCGCGGCTTGTCGCGAGGGGTGGTCGAGGTCATCCTCGTCGGTGAGAGCCTGTGAACCTTCGGACACCGAGAGTTGCTGGGTCTGCAAAGGTTTCTCAAGTCGGGCCAGGATGCCTTGTTGGATGGCCTGCTCGCACTGCCAGTGGCGTCGCAGGAGCAGACGCTCCGCTTGCAGCACCAGCGGCGTGCTGCCGGCCCCTTCGCCCACCGCAGGGTGGGCCTGCAGCGCGGTCAGCCAGGCGGACACGGTGACCCCCGCCAGGAGCTCGGTGGGCAGCGGTGGTGCCGGGCCCTCTTCTGCCGATCTGGTGCGAGGGCGTCCGCCCTCGGGGGGCAGGTCCAGCGCCCGGGCCACGTCGGTCAGCGTGGCGGCCAGGTCCAGGCGGATCTGGCCGCGGCCGACCTGGTGGCTGAGCAGGGCCGCGGCCAGGTGGACCAGAGAGCCGTCAACGGCTTCACCGGCGTCTACCGGCGCGATGAAGTCGGCGAAGGCGATGTCCAGTTCACGCAGCCAGCCTGCGTCTGTCCAGGCTCGCAGCGCTTGGGGTACGGCGGGGCTCATGGCAAGGCCTTTCCGCGTTGCGGCGACTTGGGCGTGGCACAGCACCAGCGGGCCCATGGCGGCGTGCGGCGGTCGCTCATGCGGCACCTCCGCTGAACATCTGCTCCAGCGCCTCGATCAGGGTCCAGGGCGGGCGTTCCAAGTGCAGGCCCTGGCCGGGGGCGGCGTGGCCGCGCAGGAAGAGGTAGAGGGCGCCGCCCACATGGCGCTCGTAGTCGTAGTGGGCCAGACGCGATCGCAGGAGGCGGTGCAGCGCAAAGACGTACAGCACGGCTTGCAGGTCGTAGCGCTTGTCCAGCATCACCTGGCGCATGCGCGACGGCGTGTAGTGGGCATCCGTCGGACCCAGCCAGTTGGACTTGTGGTCAGCCACGTAGTAGCGGCCGTCGTGCTCGAACACCAGGTCGATGAAGCCCTTGAGCATGCCGTTGAGCGTGTGCGCCGACAGTGCCGGCCGGGCAGCGCCCGCCAGGGTGTGGCGGCGCACCAGATCGTCCAGCCGGCGCAGCGGCACCTGGGGTGCAGGAAACCAGAATTCCATCTCCACTTTCACCGAGCGCAGCTCAGACGGGGCCACGGGCGATACAGGCGGGTCGCCCGCGCCCGATGAGCCTGAACGGGTTGACTCGACCGAGACGGCTGAGCCTGCTGAAGCGCCACCGAGGTGTAGCGGCGTCACCAGCCAGTATGTGAGCCAGTCCTGCAGTGGCGCGGCCCAGCGGCCATAGCCTGCGAGTTGGCAGCGGCGCAGCACCTGCGCCCGCAGCTCGGCCGGGTGTCCGGCCGCGCGGTCGAAGCCTTCCTGCCCCGCCCACTCCAGCAGGCTGTGCAGGAAGCTGCCGGGCCCGGCACCGCGTGGGAAGTCGTGCAGCAGGCCGGCGTTGCCCGGGCGCGAGGCGACGGCAGGCGCGGCCTCGGGGGCAGCATCCGCCGGGCCGTCAGTACCTTTGCCCTCACCCTCACCCTCACCCTCACTCGACCCGTCGCCGTCACGCTCATGCGGCCTCACGCCAGCGCCACTCTCGGCCACCTCCTCCAAAAAAGTCTCGGCCTGCGCGCTATCGGCCGTAGGTGCGGCGCCCAGGCCTCCCAGCATGGCCGAGTAGCTGGTGAAGCCCCAAGCCTCGGCGGGGCGCGCGGGCAGGTCGGGCGGCTTGCGCCAGGCGATCGTCTGGGCATCGGGCTGCCAACGCGGCGGCTCCTGCCCATCTGGCGTGGCGATGGCCAGGGCGGGCTCGCCGCCGCACAATTGCTCTAGAGCCCCACGCAAGCCCTGTTGGGTCAAGGCTGTGGCGCCGCCCAGGAGGTAGCCCAGCGCGCTGTGCTCCAGGCCCTTGGCCTGCACGGCACCCACCCAGGTGGCAAAGCGGGCCCGGGTCAAGGCGACGTAGAGCTTGCGCAGGTCTTCACGCAGACGCTCGGCGTCCACGCGGGCCAGGATGGCCTCATCTGCCATCAGGCTCAGGTGCAGCGGGCTGTCGCCGATCAGTCCCTCGCGCCAGGAGAAGGGCGGCGCGTCCTCTGCCTTGGTCGGCCGGCAGGCGCTGGCAAAGGGCAGAAAGACCAGCGGGTACTCCAGGCCCTTGGACTTGTGGATGGTGACCACCTTCACCAGCTGCTCATCGCTTTCCAGGCGCACGCGGCGGCCGTCGTCGGCGTCGGTGTCGTCCTGGCGCAGCTGCGCCAGGTGGCGGATCAGCGCCTGCGGCCCGTCCAGCCGGGGGCTGGCCTGCTGCAGCAGCTCGGCCAGGTGCAGCAGGTCGGTCAGGTCGCGCTCACGGTCTTGCGCCAGCAGACGCGTGGCGATGCCGTGCAGGTGGATCCAGCGCCGCAGCATGGGCAGCACGCCCTGGCGCAGCCAGGTCTCGTGGCAGGCACGGCACTGTTGCACCCGCGCCTCCCAGGCCATCTCGTCGCGGCGCAAGGCGTCCAGCTCGGCCCAGCTCAAGGCCAGTGCGGGCGTGGCCAGCGCCGCGCGCAGCAGGCGCTCATCCTCCGGCGCGGCGCAGGCGGCCAGCCAGCGCTGCAGCTCGGCGGCCATGGGGCTGCGGTAGACGGAACCCTGGTCCGACAGGTAGACGCTGCGCACCCCGCGTGCGCTCAGCGCGGCGCGCACGGTGCGGGCCTCGCGGCCGGTACTCACCAGCACGGCCATGTCGCCCGGCTGCACCGCTCGCAGCGTACCGTCGGGAGTCACAAAGCCGGCTTGCTTCTGCCGGCCGGCGTGCAACAGGCGCACCATCTCGCGTGCGCAGAGATCGGCCATCAGGTCCCGGTGGCGCTCGGAGCCCAGCGCCTCCTCGGCCTCCACGCACCAGAAGGTCAGCGCGGGCGTGGTGGTTTCTGGGGCCCACGAACCGGGTGTGTTGCCCTGGGCCTCGTCTGCCCTAGCGCTGTCGCCATCGGGTGTGCCCCAGCGGCTCCTGCCGACTAGATGGAGCTCGCAGTGCCAGCGCTCGTTGCGCCCCTGAGCGGCCACCGGGTTGAACGGCAACAGGTTCTCACCGCTGGCTGACCGGTAGCCGAAAGCGCCCTCTGCGCGGCCCTCGGCCTGGCTGAACACGCGGTTGACGGCCTGCACCATGGCGGCCGTGGAGCGGAAGTTGGTGCCCAGCGTGGCGTGCCGGCCCTGGGTGTGGCGCCGCGCGGCCAGGTAGGTGTGGATGTCCGCGCCGCGGAAGGCGTAGATGGACTGCTTGGGGTCACCGATCAACACCAGCGCGGTGGCCGGGTCGTTGCGCTGCACGCCGTAGATGGTGTCGAAGATGCGCACCTGCAGCGGGTCGGTGTCCTGGAATTCATCGATCAGTGCCACCGGGAACTGTTGGCGGATGCGCGTGGCCAGGCCCGGGCCGTTGGGCCCGCGCAGCGCGGCGTCCAGCCGCACGAGCAGGTCTTGATAGCCCATCACCGCATGGCGTGCCTTTTCTTGCGCCATGCGTCGCGCGCACCACACCGCCGCGTGGCGCAGCAGCTCGGTGCGGGCGGTGGGCAGGTCTTGCAGGCGGCCCAGCAGGCTCGCCATGTGGTCCAGCGCCGGGTGCTGCGGCGGTTCACCCTGAAGCCAGACCGCTGTCAGGCCTTGCGGCGTGAGGCGGGTCCAGGCCGTGCTGTCGGGCTTGAGGGGCAGGTGAGGCAGGTGAGGCAGAGGGGTCTCGCCCTCAGACCATTCCCGCAGCGCTTTGAGCCATGGTTGGTAGTAACGGGCTTGCAGGCGCCTGCCGTCCACCGCCTTGGCCTTGACCGCGGCGTCCAGCAGCCCCTGGAGGTCGTCAGCCCACGCTCGCCACGGCGCCTTCAGCGCTTGCAGCTGCCGCTGGGCCTCGTCAGCCGCATCGCTGAGGGCCCGGGCGGGTTCGGCGGGCATGCCGTCTTCAGCCAGGGTCTCGGCCCAGGGGAGCAGCTTCTTCAGCGCCAAGCGCAAGTCCTCGGGCGTGGACCACCAGCCGGCTACCTCGGCGGCCTGGGCGTCGTCCAGCGGGTACAGGAAGTGGCGCCACCAGTCGCGCACCACCTCGTCTTGCAGCGCGCGCTCGTCGGTCTGCAGCGTCTGCAGGAACAGGCTGTCGCTGTCGAAGGCGTGTTCGCGCAGCATGCGCTGGCACCAGCTGTGGATGGTGGACACAGCGGCCTCGTCCATCCACTCCGCGGCCAGGCGCAGCGTGCGCGCGTGGGCCGGCCACTGTTCGCTCGGGAACGACGCGCGCAGGTCGTGCAGGGCCTGGTCGCCAGCCGGCTGCTCGGGCGCCTCGCCAGGCGGCCGTTCAAAGTTGGCGGCGGCCTCGGCCAAGCGGCGCCGGATGCGGTCACGCAGCTCCTTGGCCGCCGCGTCGGTGAAGGTCACCACCAGGATCTCCGGCGGCATCAGTGGGCGTGCGAAGGCGTGCGGCCCGCCATGGCCCAGCACCAGGCGCAGCACCAGGGTGGCGATGGTGAAGGTCTTGCCGGTGCCGGCGCTGGCTTCCACCAGGCGGCTGCCTCGCAGCGGAAAGCTCAGGGGCTGCAGCAGCGGGGCTTCGCTGGTGCGGGGGCTCATCGCGGCACTCGCTCCGGTACTCACTTCAGTACTCGCTGCGGTACTCGCGGCGGCATGGACTGTGGCATTTGCGGCGCCACTCATGGCGTGCCCTCGGCGGCTGCGCCCGGCCCGTTGGCCTTGCGGCTGGCCGCAGCAGGCAGCGCCTGCCGCAGGGGCCCGAGCAAGGTGCGCGCCCAGTGCGCAAACTCGCCGCCGGCCCACAACGCATCAAAGTCCGGGAAGGCGCGCGCCGCGCAGGCGTTCAGCTCGCGTTCTGCGCGGGCACCGTGCTCGGGGTCGTGATGTTCGTAGGCCTTGCGGGCTGCGTCCCGGGGCTTGGCACTGTTGGCGCCTTCCTTCAGCAGCGCCACCCACCAGGCATCGCTGCACCTTTGCACAAAGGGCAGCGGCCTTGTCATGCCCTCTTGCCAGGCACCGAGCAGGTCTTGCCAGGCCTGCTCGGCTTGCAGCGGGCTGAGCGGAGGGAGCGTGGCCGTGCCTGCCTTGCTCACCACCACGGTGGTCAAGGGCTCGCCGCCCAGATGGCCCGCCAGATGCGCCACCCAGGCGGCGGCCAGCTTGTCGGTGCGGTAGTGCTTGTCCTTGATGACGCCGCTGCTCTCCAGCACCAGGCGGCAGCGCTGGCCTTGGGCGTTGCGGCGCAGCTGGGTGAGCTGGTCGGCCACGGCCGGCGTGCCAGCGGGCGTGGCTCCCGGCTGCGGGCCCGTATTCACGCTGGTGGGCGCCGCAGGGTCCACGAGGGCGTCGCCACCTTGCGCCAGCGGCCAGGCCACGGGCTCGTCGGGCGCTTCTTCTGGCCAAGTCTGCAGCTCCTTAGTCCACTCGGTGAAGAGCTCGGTCATCGGCTCGGCCAGGGCCTGGCGGGCCTTCCGGCCGAAGGCGCGGGCCGGCAGCGCCCCGCTGCGCTCCAGCCGGTCCAGCCCATGCTGCAGCGCGGCCTCGGGGGGCTCGCCAGCCTCCAAGGCGGCGCGTTGAGCGTGGATCAACTCGTCCTGCAGCTGCCAGTTCTCCAGACCGTTGAGCTCAAACGGCTCGTGGTCGGGCATGTCTTCGCTGTCGCGGGCCAAGTGCACGCCCAGCCGCAGCTCGAAGAATTGGCCGATCGGGTCGCGCAGGAAGGCGGCCAGCTCACGCAGGGTGAGCGGCGTGTCGCGCACCATGGGCGTGAGGGCGGGCGGTGCCCTTTCTTGCTGGTTTCCTTGTCCGTTTCCTTGCCCCAGTTCTTGCACCTGCTCCCGCGCCTGCTCCTGCGCCATCAGCGCCTGCCGCCACTCCCGCGCATGACTGAAGAGCTCGGGCGCGCCGCCTTCGGCAAAGTAGGCCGGGCTGAAGGGCTGCAGCGGGTGTTGCACGGTCAGCGCCTGCAGCAGAGCTTGGCCGGCCTCGGCAGCGGGGCGGGCATCACCGGTCAGGCGCCAGACGGCGGCGAGGTGGTCGCGCAGTTGCGCCACCAGCACCGAGGGTGGCCGCTCGTCGTTGTCGTGCAGGCTGCGTCCGGCCCAGCTGATGTGCAACTGCTGGCGCGCCGACAGCAGTGCCTCCAGGAAGAGGTAGCGGTCGTCCTCGCGGCGAGAGCGGTCGCCTGGGCGTGGGTCGTGCGCCATCAGATCGAAGTCGGGCGCGACGCGGCTGCGCGGGTAGTCTCCGTCGTTCATGCCCAGCAGCGCCACAAAGCGGAAGGGAATGGCGCGCATGGGCATGAGCGTGGCGAAGGTGACACCGCCGCCGAAGAAGGGGCTGCCCAGACCGCCCTGGTCCATCTGCGCCAGCCAGTGCTCGCGCACCACCGACAGCGGCAGGGGTTCGTCCAGCGCCGCGGCCTCGCAGGTTTGCAGCCAGCCCAGCAGGGTGGACTCCAGACGCTGCAGCAGCAGGGCCTCGGCCCCGCCGTCGGGCAGGAAGAAGTCCTGCAGCAAGGCGCGCAGACGCTCCACCCATTCGGCCGGGCGCGCCGAGGCCGCCAGTGCTCGCCAATGCCGCTGCAGGGCCTGCACCAGACGCGCCAGCGGGCCCAGCAGCGCGGCGTCCAGGCCTCCTACCTCGTCCACCGGCTCCAGGCCCTGCCAGGCGGGGCCCTGCCCCACGGCGTAGCCCAGCAACAGCCGCTTCAGACCCAAGGCCCAGGTGTTGTGGTCCAACCCGTCGGGCAGGCCCAGGCTGGTGCGGTGTTCGGCGTCCAGGCCCCAGCGGATGCCGGCCTGCGCGATCCAGGCCTGCAGCTGTGGCAGCTGGGCCTCGTCAATGCCAAAGCGGCGGCGCAGTGCGGGCACCTGCAGCAGGTCCTGCACCTCGCTGGCGCCCAGGCGCGACTGCGGCAGGCCCAGCAGCGCCTCCAGCGCCACGCTCAGCGCGTCTTGGTGGCGCGCGCCGCGGTCGACCACGCTGAAAGGGATGCGGCGGCGCCGATCCTGGTCGTCGACCGCAGGACCCGTTGCCGTATCCAGCACGCCGCCGGCGGAGGCCGCGGGTGCCGTGGAGGCCGATGCCGCCCGGTGCAGCCCGAACACCGCCTGCACCAGTGGCGCGTAGGCCTGGATGTCCGGCACCATCACCAGCACGTCGCGCGGGCGCAGCGTGGGGTCGGCCGCAAAGGCCGACAGCAACTGATCGTGCAGCACCTCCACCTCGCGCAGCGGGCCGTGGGTGACGTGGAAGCGAAACGAGCGGTCGGTCTTCGGGTTCAGCACCCGGGGCTGCTGCCGGGTCTCGGCCAGCGGCCGCAGGTCCAGCACATCGTCCTGCAACTGGTGCAGCAGCTTGGGGTGGGCGGGGTCCGTGTTCTCATCAAAGCAGTCCACCCGCTGGCCGAGGGCGGCAAAGCGACTGGCGTAGGACTGCAGGTCGTCGTGGGCGTCCAGCAGGCGGATGAAGTCGCGCCCCTGGCGGCCCCAGGCGGCCAGCAGGGGATGGGCGTGCAGGTGCAGCTGATCCTCGTGCACTGGGCCTTCGGAGCCTGCGCGGCGGCGCTGGCGGTGCTGGGCGGCGCGCAGCAAGTCGCGGTCGGGCACGGTGTGCGACCAGTCATGCCGGCAGGGGTTGTGCACGCACATCAGCACCTGGCACCAGCGGCCCAGGGCGGCCAGGGCTTCCAGCGTCTGCTGCGGCAGGGCCGACAGGCCAAAGACGATCACGCGGCGCGGCAGCCGCGCGGGCCGCGGGCCTTGCCAGCCCTGCACCGCAGCCATGAAGCGCCGGTGCACGGCGGCGCGGCTGCCGGCGGCGGCCGCGGCCCCGACATCCTCTTGCAGGGCCCGCCACAGCCGCGGTTGCCAGGCCTGCTCGGCGGGCACGGGTTGCAGGCCTTCGCGGCCCCGGGTGACCCTATCTGCCCCGTCGACCCACGCCGCCAGCCAGTCCGCTCGGTAGACCTGGTACTGGTCCAGCAGATCGGCCAGGCGCTCGGCGAGCTGATGGCGCTTGCGCAGGTCATCGTCCTGCGCCAGAAAGCGCTGCAGCGGGGCGAAGGCCGGGTCCTGCAGGAGAGCGGGCAGCAGGCGCATCAGGCGCCAGGTCAGCGGTTCGGCGTCCAGTGCCGATGTGCGCGGCACCGCGTCTGCGCCCAGCACGGCGCGGTAGGCCTGCCAGACGAAGCGCATGGGCAGCTGCACCTGCAGCGCCGCAGCAATGCCATGCCCGCCGTGGGCGGGGTCTTGCGCCAACGCTAGGCGCAGCCACTGCGCCACGCCATTGCTTTGCACCAGGATGCACTCGTCCTCCAGCGGCGCCAGGGGGTGGCGGCGCATCCAGTCGCGCACCAGATCGCGCAGCGTCTCCGGGTGGTTGCCGTGCACCACCATGAAGCCGGGGGTCAGGAGTTCGTCGGGCGACATGGGGCACATGTTGGCATGTGTCGGGCTCACCAGGTGAGCCAGAGGGCTGGGCGCGGCACGGGTTCTGTCAAGGGCTGGAGTGCGGCTTGCCGCCGTTGGTTCAGAGGCCGCCCTGCTGTCTCGGTGGGGGTCGCGCCGATATGCAGGCTATGCGTCCGCACCCACCCGCGCGCCCGGCGGGATGGTCGGCGGCGCGGCGTTCAAAGTCTCGATGGCAAAGCCGGCGGCGGCCTTGTAGCGTGCCATGAAGCTCTCGCGCTCCGCCGCCGGGATCACGTCGTCGATGTGGTCGAACACCCCACCGCAGCGCTCGTCCACCAGGCCCAGCAGGCCGAAGGGGCCGGCGCCGCGGTTGCGCAGCACCAGGGCGGAGATGTCGGCGCACAGGCGCTGGTCGTAAGCCGTGAGGGCCTGCGCCGTGACGCCATGCGCCAGCATCTGCGCACCCAGCACGCGGGCGTCCACGATGGCCTGGCTGGCGCCGTTGGAACCCACGGGGTACATCACGTGCGCGGCGTCACCCATCAGCGCCACGCGGGCGTCCACCCAGGTGGGCACGGGGTCGCGGTCGATCATGGGGTACTCGAAGATCTCCTGCGCGCCGCGCAGCATCGCGGGCACGTCCAGCCAGCCGTAGGTCCAGTCGGCAAAGTGATGGGCAAAGTCCTCCAGCGCCACGCGCCGGTTCCAGTCGCCGTGGGTCCAGCCCTGGGAGTTGTCGACCGTGATCTCGGCAATCCAGTTGATGGTGGCCAGACCGGTGTGCGGGTCGGCCGGCGTGATGGGGTACACCACCACCCGATGGCGCAGTGAGCCCAGGCCCACGAAGGAGGCCCCGGTGCGGATGGGCACGCCGGGCGTGGTGCCGCGCCACATGATGGCCCCGCCCCATTGGATGGGGGGCTGCGAAGGGTGCATCTGCGCGCGGATGGCGGAGTGCAGTCCGTCGGCGCCCACGAGCAGGCGCCCGCGTTGCTCAAGCCGCTGTCCGTCGCGCGTCTCGATGAGGGCCGTGACGCCCTGGTCGTCCTGGCGGTAGCCCGTCACGCGCTGGCCCAGCTGCACGGCATCAGGCCCCAGCCGCTCCAGCACCGTGCGGTACAGCAGCATCTGCAACTGGCCGCGGTGCACCGAGTATTGCGGCCACCGATAGCCGGCCCGCAGGCCGCGCGGCTCGCTGTAGACATCGTTACCGTTGCGCCCCACCAGGGCCCACTCGCGCGCCTGCAGGCCGATGGTGTCCAGCACACGCTCGTCCAGCCCCAGGTCGTACAGCTCGCGCACGGCGTTGGGCTGCAGGTTGATACCCACGCCCAGCGGCTTCAGGCTGGACACGCCCTCCAGCACCCGGCACGGCACGCCAATCTGGTGCAGCGTGAGCGCCAGCGCCATGCCGCCAATGCCGCCGCCGGCGATGAGGACGGGGTCGGAGTTTTGTAGGTTTACCATGAGCGCAGATTGTCTGTGACGGTCTTGTCAAGGGGCGACATGCGCGTGCATGCCGTTGGCGCGCGTGGCGCGGGTACTGACTGAACGTTGCCAACTGCAGTCAGCGTGCGCTCTTGGGCCAACCACAGACAATCTTGAGTAACCCAGTGCTGTCGCCCACCATCGAAGTGCCTGCCCATGCTTCCACATCAAGCCATCGTTGAGGCCGCGCGGCGCGCAGCGCAGGCGGCCAGCAACCCTGCCGAAGTGGTGTTGTTTGGGTCCTACGCACGGGGTGACGCGGATCAGGCCTCGGATCTTGACCTGATGGTCATTGAGGATGAGGTGCACGACAAGACAGGCGAGTACCTCAAGATTCACCGGGCTGTTGGAAACGTCGGTGTCGGTGTGGACATCGTCGTCATCTCGCGTGCAGAGTTTGACCGTCGGCGCCACGTTCCAGGAACGGTGCCGTACTGGGCTGCCAAGGAAGGGCGGCTGATCCATGACGCCCGCCGCTGAGGAAGCGCATCGGCTCTTGCGCTTGGCGGCACGGGACCGCAGCACATTTGTGCTCTTGGCGCGCCTGCCCGACGCGCCGCTTTCTGCGGTGGGTTTCCATGCACAGCAGGCCATCGAGAAAGCCTTGAAGGCCGTTTCAACCCTGCACGGCGTCGAGACCCGGCGAACGCATGACTTGGTCGCGCTTGCACAGGCTTTGGGGGACACCGGTTGCCCCATACCCTGCTCGCTCGAATCTTTGCGGCTGTTGAACCCGTTTGCGGTGGAGGTTCGCTACGACGACGAGTTCGAACCGTCCGTTTCGCGCGAGGAGCTGACCAGCACGGTTGACCTTGTCATGGCGTGGGCTCAGAGCATCCAATCCACTGGCATTCCCGGCGACGGTTCTGCGTGAGCGCTTGGCAAGTCTGAGCAGGGTTGCTCAAGGTTCTGCAGGCTGTGCCCCCAGCGCCTGCACCGCCTGAAAGTGCGAGAGGAACACCTGGCCGCGCAGGTGTTGCAGCAACGCCGTGCCCTTCAGGCGGTCCATCACGGGGCCCTTCACCTCTGACAGGTGCAGCACCACGCCGGCGTCGCGCAGGCGGGCGTCGATGGCTTCCAGGCTCTCCAGCGCGCTGGCGTCGATGTCGTTGATGGCTGAGCACTGCAGCACCACGTGCTTGAGCGCGGGTCGCTGTGCCACGGCCTCGTTCAGGCGGTCTTCCAGTGCCCGAGCGTTGGCGAAGTACAGGCTCTCATCCACGCGCAGGCCCAGCACGGCCTCGTCGGTCTGCACGGCGTGGCGCTCCACGTTGCGGAAGTGCTCGGTGCCCGGCACCAGGCCCACCTCGGCGATGTGCGGGCGGCTGGTGCGGTAGACGAACATAGCCAGCGACAAGCCCACGCCGGCGATCAGCCCGTCTTCCACACCCGCGCCCAGCGTCACCAGCACGGTGGCGGCCGCGGCTGCGAAGTCGGCCTTGGAATACGACCAGGTGTGCTTGAAGACCGAAAGGTCCACCAGCGACAGCACGGCCACCACGATGGTGGCGGCCAGCGTGGCCTGGGGCACGAAGTAGAGCGCCGGGGTGAGCAGCAACGCCGCCAGCAAGATGCCCACGGCGGTGAAGACGCCAGCCGCCGGCGTCTGCGCCCCGGCGTCGAAGTTCACCACCGAGCGCGCAAAGCCGCCTGTGACGGGAAAGCCCCCGCTGAAGGCCGCGCCCAGGTTGCTGGCGCCCAGGGCCACGAGTTCACGGTCGGGCTCGATGCGCTGGCGTCGCCGGGCCGCCAGGGTCTGCCCCACCGACACCGACTCGACGAAGCCCACCACGCTGATCAGCAGCGCCGGCAGGGCCAGCTCCTTCCACAGGGCCACGTCCCACAGCGGCGTGGTCAGCGGCGGCAGGCCGGGCGGCACGCTGCCCACGATCTTCAGGCCCTGCTCCTGCCACTGGAACTGCCAGGTCAGCCCGGCGGTGAGGGCGATGCCGGCCACAGGAGCGGCCCTGGCCGCCACGTCGGCTAGGCGGGGTGGCAGGCCCAGGCGTATGAGTGCGGGCTTGGCCCCTTTGCGTGCCCAGAACAGGAAGGCCACCATGGCCAAGCCGAGCACGGTGGACACCACGTGCAGTTGCGTGACATGGCTCAGCAGGCTCCAGACCAGGGCGAAGAAGTGTTCGCCCTGCGCCTTCACGCCCAGGATCACCTTTAGTTGCCCAGCGGCGATCAGCAGGGCTGAGGCGGTGATGAAGCCCGAGATCACCGGGTGGCTCAAGAAATTGGCCAGAAAGCCCCAGCGCAGCAGGCCCATCACCAGCAAGATGCCACCGGACAGGAAGGCCAGGGTCAAGGCCACCGCGGCGTAGTGCGCCGTACCCGCAGCGGCGACCTGCCCCACGGTGGTGGCCGTCATCAGCGACACCACCGCCACCGGGCCCACCGCCAGTACGCGGCTGGTGCCGAACAGCGCGTACAGCACCAGCGGCGCGATGCTGGCGTACAGCCCCACCTGCGCCGGCAGGCCGGCCAGCTGCGCGTAGGCCAGGCTCTGCGGGATCAGCATCAACGTGACGATCACCGCGGCCACGAGGTCGCTGGTCAGGGTGTCGCGGCTGTAGCGGCGGCCCCAGTCCAGGATGGGCAGGAAGGCGGCAGCGCGCGGGGGCGTGGTCATGGCTTGGTCACGTAGCAGTCACAGGCGCTCGGCAGGTCGGCCCGGCTTGCCGGGGTCGTCAGGCGGCCTTGGCCTTGGGCGTGGCGCGCTTGTTGGTGAATTCGAAGACCGCCATGCCGGCCACCATGGCGGCCACGAACACCAGGCCCTTGAACTCGCCTGCGGCCATGGAGACGATGCCAGGGCCTGGGCAGAAGCCCGCCAGGCCCCAGCCCGCGCCGAACAGCAGCGCGCCGATGACCAGCGGGCGGTCGATGTCTCGCGAGGTGGGCAGGTGCAAGGCCCCGCCAAAGAGGTTGGTGGTGCGCTTCTTGGCCAGGGCGAAGGCAAAGAAGCCCACGGCGATGGCGCCACCCATCACGAAGGCGAGAGACGGGTCCCAGGCGCCTGCCAGATCGAGAAAGCCGATGACTTTGCCGGGGTCGGTCATGCCGGCGAGGATGAGGCCCCAGCCGAAGAGGAGGCCGACGGCGAATTCACTGGCGCGTTGGAGGTTGCGGTTCATGGTGAGTCCTTGATGTGTTGCTTGCGGTGGTGTTCGGCGCGTGCAGCGTTAGTGGTGAGGTTGGCGCGGTCGCTCACAGCAGATGCCGGATCACGAAGACGATGGCAAAGCCCGCGGCCATGAACGTGCCCGTGGCCACCAGCGAGCGTGGTGACAGGCGCGACAGCCCGCACACGCCGTGGCCGCTGGTGCAGCCCGAGCCCAGGCGCGTGCCGTAGCCCACCAGCAGCCCGGCCACCACCACGGCGGCCACGCCAGCCTCTATGCGCGGCGCGGTGAGGAAGCCGGCAGGTGCCAGCCATTGCAGCGTGACCGGCGCCGCCAGCATGCCCAGCACGAAGGCGATGCGCCAGCCTGCGTCGCCCGCTTTGGGCCGCAGCAGCCCGCCCAGGATGCCGCTGATGCCCAGGATGCGGCCGTTGGCCAGGATGAACAGCGCGGAGGCGATGCCCAGCAGCACGCCGCCGGCCAGCGACGCCCAGGGTGTGAAGTGTGTCCAGTCGATGGTCATGGTGAGATCCTTGGAGGGTGAAAAGGGGTGGAGAAAGACAAGTGCCGCTGGCCTGAAGTGAAGTCGAGGGGCTCAGCGCCTCCCGCAGGCCATGAAGTACCTGTGGGAGTCAGCCCGCGGCTTGCGTCCGGCCTTCGCCCACGGCGGCACACGCGGGCTGACAGAACTGCTCGTACAGGGTCTGGATTACCGCCAGCGCCTGCGGGCTGCTCATCGAATAGAAGATGTGCTTGCCCTCGCGGCGGGTGCTGACCAGCTGCTGCTCGCGCAACACGGTCAGTTGCTGCGACAGCGTGGGCTGCACGATGCCCAGCCGCGCCTCCAACTCGCCCACGCGCAATTCGCCCTGGGAGAGTTGGCACAGGATCATCAAGCGGTCAGGGTTGGCCAGCACCTTCATGAGGTTGCACGCATGGCCGGCGGCCACGCGCATCTGGCTCAATTCCAGGCTCATCTCTTGGGTTGTTTCTGGGCTTATGTCCGATGTCGGATCTGCACTCGCCTGCACGCGAGGGTCTTCGCTCAGGTCCAGCTCAGCAGTGTTCATGGCCGGGCGTCCTTTCTGCGCCAGGTCGGCGCCTCTTCCATTCGATGGATCACAGTCTATTGACAAACAATATATGTGTCAATAGACTATTGGAAACTTAAGTGAAGGAGCTCGCATGAACACCCCCTCGGCCCCCGTTCCAGCCCCCGCCCCCGTCTCTGCCCGCAAGCCCCAGGTCCACGGCCTGTTCGACAAGGCCACCTGGACGGTGACCTACGTGGTGCACGACGGCCCGGGCAGCGCCTGCGCCATCATCGATTCGGTGCTGGACTACGACCCCAAGTCTGGGCGCACCCGCACCACCTCGGCTGACCAGGTCATCGCCTACGTCAAGGCCCACGACCTGCGCGTGCAGTGGATCCTGGAGACGCACGCCCATGCTGACCATCTCAGCGCAGCGCCCTACCTGAAGCAGCACCTGGGTGGGCAGATTGCCATCGGTGCGCGCATCACCGGCGTGCAGAAGGTGTTCAAGGGCATCTTCAACCTGGAGCCCGAGTTCGCCGTGGACGGCTCGCAGTTCGACGTGCTGCTGACTGACGACCAGGTGATCGAGTTTGGTGGGCTGTCCGCACGCGTGATGTCCGTGCCCGGCCACACCCCGGCCTGCGTGGCCTACCAGGTGGGGGATGCCGTGTTCGTGGGCGACACCCTTTTCATGCCGGATGTGGGCACGGCGCGCTGCGACTTCCCCGGCGGCGATGCCCGCACGCTGTACGCCTCGGTGCGGCGCATCCTGAGCCTGCCCGACGACACGCGCCTGTTCATGTGCCACGACTACCCGCCGAACGCCCGGCCGATTGCTTTCGAGACCACCGTGGCGGCCCAGCGCGCCGGCAACATCCACGTCCACGACGGCATCACCGAGGCGCAGTTCGTCGATATGCGCACCCGGCGTGACGCCACGCTGGAGATGCCGGTGCTCATCCTGCCGGCCGTGCAGATCAACATCCGCGCCGGCCATCTGCCCCCCAAGGAGGCCAACGGGACGGCCTACGTGAAGATCCCCTTGAACGCGCTGTGATTTGACAAGGAAAGACCGCCATGAGTTCCTTCGACCACCCCACCCTGATCCAGCACATCGGCCAGCAGATGACCAGCCTGCGCAAGGCGCAGCCGGAGGCGATGCAGGGCTTCGGCCAGCTGGCCAAGGCCGCCATGGCGCCCGGCGCGCTGGACGAGAAGCACAAGGAGCTGATCGCCTTGGCTATCGGCATCACCCAGCACTGTTCGGGCTGCATCGGCTTTCATGTCAAGGCGCTGCGCCGCTTGGGTTGCACCCGGCCCGAGTTGGAGGAGATGCTCGCTGTGTGCGTCTACATGGGCGGCGGCCCCGCCCTGATGTACGCCAGCGAGGCCCTGGCCGCCTGGGACGCGTTTGCGCCAGTGACGGCATGACGGGCGCTGAACCGCTCCCCTGTCGTCATCTCGCGAGCAGCCTCTTGAGGTGATCGGCCTGCAGTCGCCGTGAGTCCCGGACCTCGGGTCTGAACCCGGGCCCCGGTGGCCCCTAACATCGGGCATGGCCGCCCTGCTCGCGCTGACCAACCCCCACGCCCAAGGTGGGCGGCTGCGCCGCCTGGCGCCGACCCTGGCGCAAGCGGTCGCCCAGCGGGCGCCCGAGGCCCAGTGGGCCCTGCCCGAAACGGTGGCCGAAGCGCTGCGCCTCATCCGTCAGTTGCCGCCAGGCAGCCGGGTGCTGGCCTTTGGCGGTGACGGCACGGTGAACCGCTGGTTGCCGGCCCTGCGCGCTGGAAGCCATACCCTGGCCTTGGTCCCCATGGGCAGCGGCAACGACCTGGCGCGGGCCCTGGGCTTGTACGGTCTGCGGTGGACTGAAGCACTGGAGTGTGCACTAACTGCTCCCGAGTTCTTCATGGATGTTGGAGAGGTGGTGTTGCTGAAAGGCTCGGAAGCCGGTCCGACTGGCCCTCTGCCACTCACGGGAAGCGATATCCAGTCCACCCGCACGGTGCCTTTCCTCTCCAGCCTGGCCGTGGGCTTCGACGCCTCGGTGGGACTGCGCGCCCTGCACGGGCCCCGGTGGCTGCGCGGCCAACCGCGCTACTTGTGGGCCACCTTGAAGGAGCTGGCCGCCCTGCGGAGTTGGGGCCTGCGCATCACCGTGGACGGTGGTCCGCCCTTGCAGGGCCGCGTGCTGCTGGCCTCCACGCTCAACACCCGCAGCTACGGCAGCGGCATGCCGGCTGCGCCCACGGCGCGTATCGACGACGGCCGGATGGAATTGCTGCGCGCCGGCGCCATGGGCCGCCCAGGCGTGCTCACCCTGCTGCCGCGCCTGCTCCGGGGCACGCACCTGTCTGACCCGCGGGTGACCTTGCAGCCCCTTCAGACCCTGGAGGTGCAGGCGGCCGAGCCCGTGCCGCTGGCGGTGGACGGCGAGTACCTGGGCGAGTTCAACCGCTTTGAAGTCCGCGTGTTGCCTGCGGCGCTGCGGGTGGTGCGGGCACAGTAGCCGATCAAATCAGCGGATTCACCCCGCCGTGACAAACCTCGCCACGATGGCCGCATGGCGTTGCGGCCAGGTACGCAGGGCGGTGTCGTCGCCTTCCAGCACCTGGCGCAGAAAGGCGGTGCCCAGTTCCTTGGTGGCGGCCTTGACCTGCCCGTTGAGCAGCACCCCGCCGGTGCCAGCGCGGTCGGTGAACATGCTGTGCGAGCCGCCGGTGAACAGCGCCAACGTCTTGCGCGGGCTGCCGATGGCATCGAACACGGCCACGCGGTCTTCCGGGCCGCTGTAGTAGCCGGGGATGCGGATCACGTCCTCGGTGGCGGAGATGTGCAGGCTGGGCACGCGCACGGGTGCCAGGATGGGGCCCAGCGCAGACTCCCCGTAGAACGGCGGCGCCGAGATCACGATGGCGGCGCGGATGCGGGGCTCGCGCAGGTCCAGCGCGCGGCCCTCGCGCACCACCTGCGCGCCGCTGGCCAGCAGCGTGGTGTTGGCGCCGTAGGAGTGGCCTGCGGCCACGACGCGCTGGCCATCGAGCCGGGTACCGAGCTCGCCACTCAGGGCTTGGCTGATGGCGAAGCGCAGGTCGTGCACGCGGGCAATGGCCTCGGCCTCTTGCGCGGCGTCCTGCAGGCGCCCCACCAGTGCCAGCGGGTTGCCTGCGCCCCACAGACTGCGGTCACTGCCCACGTGCTGCAGATGCAGGCTGGCAAAGCCTTCGGCCGCGAAGTGGCTGCCCAGGTAGCTGTAACCGCGGCGTGAGCCGCCAATCCCGTGCGAAAACACCACCAGCGGCGCGGGCCGGGCCGGAGTGGCGGCAGCCGGCAAATAGAGCCGCACCGGCACCGGGCGCTGACGTGCCGTGTCCAGCCAGTCCAGATCCAGGGTGCGGATGTCGGCGTCCTGGGCCCGCGCTGAACGGCTTGCCAGGCCCAGGCCGGCCAGAGCGGGTGCGGCCACGCAGGCGGCCAGCAGGTGGCGTCGGCTCAACCGAGGGTGCATGTACATGTCTTTGAGCGTCATCGTCAGTCGGGTGGGCGTGTCGCCACCAAAAGGCGGGGCAGGAACAGTGCCATGCACAGGGCCGCACGGAGGGAAAGGATTCAAGCGGAGCGGCGGACCAAGGCCCGCGCTTCGTCAGGCGTCTCTCGGAGTTGGCGCCAGAATGCCCAACTTCAAGCCCCCGCCGACCTTCGGTGCTGCCGTCCTCCCTTATGACCACAGCCTACCAGTGGACCCCGGTCATCGCCGCCCATGCCGCCCTGGCCGGTGCCGCGCTGGTGGTGGGTGGCGCGGTGCTGGCGCGGCCCAAGGGCACCACTTCGCACCGCCTGCTGGGCTGGACCTGGGTGCTGCTCATGGCCTCGGTGGCCAGCATCTCGTTTGCCATCCGCTACAACGGCTTTTCCTGGATCCATGGCCTGTCGGTCTACACGCTGTTCGCGTTGGCCTTCGGAGTGATGCACGCTCGGCGGCGCAACATCAAGGCACACCGACTCACGATGATCTCCATCTTCGTCGGCGCGTTGTTGATCACCGGCTTGTTCACCCTGCTGCCGCAGCGCCTGATCGGCCAGGCGTTGTGGGGCGCCTTGGGCTGACGGAGCTTGCGTCGCGCCACGCTGCTCAGGGCGGTGGTGCCCTCACAGAATCCCCATGCGCTGGAAGACGCTGGCCAGCGACTCGCCGCGCAGCAGCGCGTCACGCGTGTCGTTCTCGCCCTGCACCTTGGCCAGGGCTCGCTCGATCACCTCGTGTTCGCGTGCGTGCGGGATGACCACCACGCCGTCCACATCGCCGAACACCAGGTCACCGCTGGACACGGCCACGCCGGCGCACTCCACGGGCACATCGCGTTGCATCATGCGGGCGCGGCCCTTGGTGTCCAGCGGGCCGATGCCGCCGTGGAAGACCGGAAAGCGCATCTCGCGGATCTGCCGCACATCGCGCACCAGACCGTCGATCACACAGCCGGCGGCACCGCGCGCCGTGGCCGCGGTGGACAGCAGTTCTCCCCAGGGCGCGATGCGCTCGGTGGGCCCGTTGCAGGCCAGCACCACCACCTCGCCGGGTTTCAGGTCGTCAACCAGGGCGATCTCCACCTCGTAGGGGTTCTCGCCGTCCTTCACCTCATAGGCCGGCATGTACAGGCCGGTGCGCGCGCGGCCCACCAGCACCAGTGAATCGTCCAGCGGCCGTACGAAGGGCTTCATGGCCTGGCGCATGAGCCCCAGGCTGTCCATCACGTCAGACAAGATGGCAGCGCTCAAGGGCTTCAGGGCGGCGGCGTCGATCATGGGCATGGCGGGCTGTGTCAAGGGTTCAAGCTGCGGGCTCAGGCGCAGGGTTCGGGGGCGAGCTTTGTTGATCCTAGCGGTCACTTTCTGCAGGCGCGATCGGGATTTGCCACGAGGAGGGCAAGCGATTGCGCGTTGCCATGCTGGCGGCGCTTGCTGCAGACCGGCCTCACCTCCCAACTGCCTGTCAGCTATGGTTGCGGCTCAGCAAGGCAAAAGTGCGGTTCGTCGCAGGGGGATGGCCCGGCCGAGCCTTGCGGATTACGCTTCAGCCCTGAACTGATGCTTATCTGAAAAGCCTATCACTCACCCCAAACCAAGAGGAGCCTGCCATGTCCACCACCGACGACCTGACCCGCCTGGCCGACTTGCACCGTAGCGGCGCCCTGAGCGACGACGAGTACGTGCAGGCCAAGGCCCGCGTGCTCAATGAGCGCGTGCTGCGCGACCAACCGCCCCTGGTGGGCGCCCTCAACGGCCTGCGCCGCAGCCGTAGCGACCGCTGGGTTGGCGGCGTGTGCGGCGGCCTCGCCCAAGCCACGGGCATGGCGCCCTGGCTGTGGCGTCTGGCCTTCACCTTGTTCACCTTCTTCGGGGGTGCGGGTCTGCTGGTGTACCTGCTCTTTTGGATCTTTGTGCCAGCCGAACCGCTGACTGGCCATGTGCCGCGTCAGCTCGGGGCTTGACTCTGAAGAGAGTCTGGTCCGCTGCGGATCACCAACCCGCCAGGAGATCGCCCCGAGCGAAGGATGCCGGCAATGTGAATACTCGTGGATCGATACCGGCTCATCAGGTCTCGTGCCTCATCCGTGATGGCTTGGGCCTTGTCCACGCCCATGGCGACCTTGCACTCCTCGGCAAGTCCGGGCACCATCGCGATGAGGCGTGAATTGCGGGTTTGACGGGCGGTCGCCAGCAGTTGCTCGGCTGCCATTGCCGCGCTGTTCTCACCGTCTCGGTCACTTCCGCCTTCCAGCGCCTGCTGCAAGGCGTTCTCCGCTGCGGTGTTCACCGCAGCCAAGGCTTGCCTGATGATCCGCGCGGCTTTCTTGTCATGACCTGCAGCAACGATCAGAACCTCTGAAGCCGACCGCGATGTGCAAAACCGCAAGGCCACGTCTCGGATGAAACGATCACGCTCGTCGCACTCGGCCAGCGCCGGTTGCAGACGCGCCCACAGTGCCAGCAGCAGCTGGGCGGCCTCCGCGTCGAAACCCTCATCCAGGCGTGCTGCACCCTGCGTTACAAGGCGATCGCGTGCGGCCTCGGACTCGCCCCGGCGGATCTGCAGGAGCGTTTCTCCTGCCGCTGACAGGCGTGCCAGTCGGACTGATCCGTTGTGTCGGCGAGCGTAGAGCCTCAGCTCACTCACTGAGGTGTCCATGCCGTCGCGGTCACCGGTGTCGAACTGAATCAGCGCCATCAGGAACAGGCTCAGAGAGTCGAACAGGCGCGACCTGCCGCCGAGAGCGCGGGCCCGCTTGAGCAGCTTCAACGCCTCATCGTGTTGCCCAAGGTGGAAGGCAAGGGCACCAGCGTGTTGGGCACGTAGCAGGCATCCTGGTGTCAACTCCGCTGCGGCGCGGTAGCTCTGCATGGCCTCGGTGAACTCTGCGCGCTCGACCCGCAGCCGGCCCAGCAAGTCCTGGGCGTCGGCGTTCTGCGGATCTTCCTTCACGAGGGTCTCTAGGCCCTTGCGCGCCTGCAACGTACGGCCGGCGGCGATGTCGGCACGCACCAATCCGACGCGTGCCCAGCCTTCGGGCTGGATATCCAGCACCCGCTTGAAGAGCTTGGCTGCGTCGTCTGGCCGGTTCAGCCTCAGCAGCAATTCGGCCGACAAGCGCGCGCAATAGCGCCAATACCGGTGGCGCTCCTGAAAACGTTTGACGGCCCTGGCGAGGGCTACCTCGAGTTCTCCTGCCTCCAGGGCTATGGTGACGTCAGACAGCAGGCGTTTGCGGCTGCGTGCCTCAAGCAGCCGATCGGTGAGCGTGGCACCTGAGAAGGGCTGCACGATGAGACCGTCCAGGGAAGCCTCGGCGGCCTCCGTCACGCGCGCGTAGGTCGCCTGGTCAGTCACGATGAGGAACACCGTGCGGTGCGGCAACAGTTGCTCCCGGCGCAGCTCCTCCAGAAGGTCCTGACCCGACAGCAGCGAGCCCTCGAATTCGAGCGAGCACACGACGATGTCGTAGACGTTGCGCTCCAGAAGCAAGCGGGCCTCGTCCAGGCTGCCGCAGGACGTCACTTGCTCGATGCCTGCGGCGCGCAGGTGGTTGGCCGTGATGTTGCGCATCATCGGCTTGCCTTCCACCACCAGGGCGACTGCACGGTGCAGGTCTGGATCGATGGGTGCGTTCATGGACGTGTAGATCTCGTCAGTGGGGGTCGACGGGTCGCCAGACTGCGAGGGAAGAGCATGTGCGGACCCTGCTGCGCAACCATTACAGACGGTAGTGTGGCACCTCCGCAGCCCGTATCGGCCCGCTGCCGGTGGTTTGGTGATCGTTCTGACAAAGCCCCATCGCCTGCGCCACTGGGCTGCAGCACTGACACTCTCTTCCTTTCCGGCACCAAGGTGGTCTTGCCGGGATGCCTGCCTATGTCCGCGCCGAGACCCTTCAACTTTGACAACACCTACGCCCATGAGCTTGACCAGGGCTTTCATGTCAGCTGGGCACCGGCCCCAGCGTCTGCACCCAGGTTGCTGTTTCTGAACGGCCCGCTTGCCGGTGAACTTGGCCTGAGTTCGGAGGCTGTGGTCTCGCTGGAAGGGGAGGCTGGGGCGGCGCTGTTCAGCGGCAATGTGGTTCCCGAAGGCGCGGAGCCCATCGCCCAGGCTTACGCCGGCCACCAGTTCGGCGGCTTCTCGCCGCAACTGGGTGATGGGCGCGCGCTGCTGCTGGGCGAGGTGATCGACATACATGGTCAGCGCCGCGACATCGCCTTCAAGGGCTCGGGCCGCACGCCGTTTTCACGCGGGGGCGACGGCAAGGCGGCCGTGGGGCCCATGCTGCGGGAGGTGTTGATCAGCGAGGCACTGTACGCGCTGGGCATCCCCACCACCCGCGCGCTGGCCGTGGCCGCCACGGGCGAGCGGGTCTATCGTGAACAGATGCTGCCCGGTGCGGTGCTCACGCGCGTAGCTGCTAGCCACCTGCGGGTGGGCACCTTCCAGTACTTCGCGGCGCGGCGTGAGACCGCGCGCGTGCGGCAGTTGGCCGACTACGCCATCACTCGGCACGACCCGGCCTTGCGTGATCTCGACAGCGCCCCTGAGCGTTACCTCGCCTTCTTCGCCGCCGTCGCCCGGCGCCAGGCGGCGTTGCTGGCGCAGTGGATGAACGTGGGCTTCATCCACGGGGTGATGAACACTGACAACATGACGATCTCGGGCGAGTCCATCGACTTCGGCCCCTGCGCTTTCATGGAGGCCTACAACCCCGAGGCGGTGTTCAGCTCCATCGACCACGGCGGGCGCTACGCCTATGGCAACCAGCCGCACATCGCGCGCTGGAACCTCGCCCGTCTGGCCGAGACCTTGCTGCCGCTGATTCACGCCGAGCCGCAGCGCGCCGTCGAGCGCGCTACCGAGGTGCTGGACGCTTTTCCTGGCTGGTTCGAGGCCGCGCTGCGGCGTGGGCAGCGGGCCAAGCTGGGGCTGCTGGAGACGTCGCAATCTGTGCCGTCCAGGCCCGGTGCCATTGAAGAGCCTTTGCGGGTCGGAGGCACTGCGGACCAGTCTGCCGGCGTCCAGAGCGAGTCTCATGCTCGCCTCGCTACGGCTACCGATCTCGACGACAGAGCCGAAGCCGATGACGCCTTGGCCGGCGACTGGCTGGACCTGCTGCACGAGCAGCGCATGGACTTCACGCTGGCCTGGCGGTACCTGGCCGACGCCGCGCAGGGCGATGAGACACCGCTGCGGGCCCTGTGCCCGCAAGCGGCTGCGCTGGACCCCTGGCTGTCCCGCTGGCGCGAGCGGCTGGCCCAGACCGATGGCCGCGAGAGCGCCGCCTTCCGGCCCGAGACCGCCGCCGCCATGCGCCGTGCCAGCCCCTGGATCATCCCGCGCAACCACCGGGTTGAAGAGGCGCTGGCCGCCGCTTCTGACCGCGGAGACCTGGCTCCTTTCGAGCGCCTGCTGCAGGCGCTGCGCCGCCCCTTCGACGAGCATCCCGACGACGCCCCCCTCGCCGAGCCAGCGCCGGCTGAGGTGACGGCGTGTTACCGGACTTTCTGCGGGACCTGAAGCGTGTGGTTTGCGACCAGCCCGGTCAAGGCTGTTGAGATGTTCAGGCCTTGTTGCGCCTGAAAGGGTGCAACGTCTGCGCCCAGAAACCCTCGGGCACGTCGTCCTCCAGCACCCCGTAGCGCTCCGGCCAGGGCGGAGCGTTCAACAACTGCGTGCCGAAGAGCCGGTCGATGAGCGGCAGGTGGGCCGCGTAGTTGCGGCCCAGGGCCGCTGGTTCGCGCGCGTGGTGCCAGTGGTGGTAGGACGGCGTCACGATCAGATGGCGCAACGGGCCGAGCCCGCGGCTCGGCAGGTTGACGTTCGCGTGGTTCAGCACCGCGTGGAAGCCCACGATCACGACGTAAGCGTCGATCACGCCGCGTGAAAAGCCTGCCATGAGCAGCGCTGCGAGGACCAGTGAGCGCGTCACCAGCACCTCGAACAGGTGCAAGCGCGACCCCGCCAGCCAGTCCATGGTCTTCGCGCTGTGGTGCACGGCGTGGAACCGCCACAGCCACGGCACCTCGTGAAAGCTGCGGTGCACGGCGTACTGCACCAGGTCAGCCAGCAGCACGCACAGAAGCAGCGCTACAGGGAAAGGCAGGCGTTGGGTGGCCGCTTGCAGGCTGTCCGGATCTACCCAGGTCACCAGGCTCTGAGCCACGGCGTTGGTCACGGCCATCAGCAGGCCCACCAGCAGGTGGATCACGGCGAAGTGCGCGAGATCGGTCTGCCAGGCGTCACGAAACACAGGCTGCTCACCGCGCAGGGGGCGTGCCTTTTCGATGAACACGAAGAGCAGCGCCGAGCCCAGCAGGTCCAGCACCAGCCAGTCCAGGCCGATGTAGGGCGTGTGATCTGGGAAGTCCGGGTCGACCGCAACGGCGTGGCCGCCAAGGGCCGCGCACAGCAGGACCAGCGCAAAGGTGGTGCCGGCCAGCCAGCGCGCGCGCCCCAGCACGGCATTGAACAGTGCAAAGCTGCCCGAGAGCACCAGCGCGCCCAGCAGCACGCGGCGCAGCAGTTCCACGTCGTAGCGCCTCCGGATCTCGGGCGTCGTCAGGTACTCGGGAAAGTGAAACGCGAGCACCGCCAGCAGACTCAGCACCGCAAGGGTGAGGCCGATCACGCCCGTGACCAGCCCGGATCCCGGACGCAAGGCGCCGCGGGATTGCAGCAATCTCAGCAGTCGTGGGGGCATGCGAATGGGTTTGATCGGGGGTGAAGTTGAACTGTAGGCGTTCGCAGCCATGTGCCAAGTGCCCAGCAGCCGACAATGCGGAGACCTGTTGGTCGCCGTTTCGATGCCACCCACCCGCCCCGATACCGAGGCGCGCAAGCGCCGTGATGCTGCGCTTCAGTCTCAGGACGAGGCGATCGCTGAGCACCTGGCGCAGGCCCTGCGCAGTGGCGAGTTGCGCAGCGCGCCCAGCTTTGGCAAGCCGCTGGCCGAGCCCGAGGGCTGGAGCCAGACGCCCGTGGAGTTCCGCCTGCCCTTCAAGATTCTGAAGAACGCCAACGTTCCCCCGCCTGAGGTAGAACTCTTTCACCGCCGTGCGGCCTTGCGCGAGGCGCTTTCGCAGGAGACCGCGCCCGAGCAGCGCGTGAGGCTGCAGCGTCAGTTGGCCGAGCTGGAACAGGCGCTGGCCCTGCGGCTGGAGGGCATGCGCGTGAGCGGCCGGGTGTAGCTGCCACACATGCCATCGGCGACTTGAGGTCGCGCGGGTGGACAGGCCTCAATGCGTCGGCAGCCTTATGCCCCTTCCCCTCCCCGCACTTTGAGCCGCCAGTCAAGTGCCAAGTCCTTGCATGCCAATACGGAAGGGGTGAGGTGACCCGAGCGTGAGGCTTGCTCAGGGTCTCGCCTTCGTCCATCCACCCGCCTGACCAGGCCCATTAAATACCTTGAAAGTCCCGCGTGAGATGCGGGAATTTCAAGGCAAAATACCTGGATGCTTGAACGACAGGCGTTGTTCTCAGAGGTGGCCGCAGCGCTGCGGCGAAGCCCCGCGGTCGTGCTGCTCGGCCCGCGCCAGGTCGGCAAGACCACGCTGGCCCGCGGCTTCCTGCCCGTTGATGCTGCGCAATACCTCGACTTGGAGGACCCGGCCGTCGAGGCCCGTATGGAAGATCCGATGACCCTGCTTTCAGGCATGCGGGGCCTCGTGGTCATCGACGAAGTGCAGCGCGCGCCCGGGCTGTTCAAGGCCCTGCGCGTGCTTATTGACCGTGAGGGCTGCCCGGCCCGCTTCCTGCTGTTGGGCAGCGCTTCCCCGGCGCTGCTTCGCCAAAGCAGCGAGTCCTTGGCCGGCCGTGTCGAGATTGTGGAGATGGCTGGTTTCCATCTTGCCGAGCTTGGTGGTTTGTCGCAGGACGAACTGTGGTTGCGCGGCGGTTTCCCGCGGGCATTGCTGGCCGAAGACGACCAGGCGAGCCTGCTCTGGCGACGCAACTTCGTGCGCACGGTGGTCGAGCGTGACATGCCGCAGCTGGGCATGAATGCCGCGTCCCCGGCCATCCAGCGTTTCTGGTCCATGCTTGGCCACCTGCATGGACAGGTCTGGAACGCGGCGGATCCGGCGCGGGCCATGGGCGTGAACGAAAGCACCGTGCGCCGCTATCTGGACTGGCTGACGCAGCTCTACCTTGTGCGGCAGCTGCAGCCCTGGCACGAGAACATTGGCAAACGCCAGGTCAAGGCGCCGAAGGTCTACATCCGCGACAGTGGGCTGCTGCACCAGGCGCTGGGGGTCACCGATGCAACGTCCTTGTGGCTGCACCCGCGGTGCGGCGCGTCCTGGGAGGGCTTTGTGATCGAGCAAATTCTGGCCATCGCGCGGCCTGATGAAGCCTGGTTCTGGGCCACACACGGCGGCGCCGAGCTGGACCTGCTGCTGATGAAGGACGGCCGTCGTGTAGGTGTCGAGATCAAGCGCACGGACGCTCCCCGCCTGACGCCGTCGATGCGCTCCGCCATGACTGATCTGCGGCTGGACGCCCTGTACGTTGTTTACCCTGGGGAGCGCCGCTTCCAGCTGGCAGAACGCGTCGAGGCCGTGCCGCTCAAGGCCTTGCTGCCGGTCTCCTGAAGCTTGCGCCGGAACCCGGCGCCGTCACCGCCACGCAAACGCCGGCTGATCGAAGTGCGCCACGCGCGTGGGCCGGCCCAGCAGGCAGACTTCGCGGAACTGCAGCAAAAAGGCCGCTGTGGGTGCAGCGATCCAGCGCTGGCCCACGGGCATGCGCAGCACTTCCCGCTGCGTCGTCTGAACCAGGTTGAGGATGGGGGCGTCTGCGCGCGTCAATTCGCCAAAAGGGATGCGGTGCGCGCTGTGCACCTCCTGCGGGTTGAGCTGCAGGTCAGGTGCTGCGTCCAGCCACAACACCACGGGCGTGATGAGGTAGCCCGAGCGTGTGGCGTAATCGTCCAGCCGGCCGAGCACCGCGCTGGGGTCTGGCGTGAGCCCGACTTCCTCCCGCAACTCGCGCAGGGCGGCTTGTTCGGGGGTCTCGCCTTCGTCCATCCGCCCGCCCGGCAGGGCCCATTGCCCGGCGTGGCTGCGCAGCCCGCTGGCGCGGCGCGTCAACAGCAGGGCGGGTGCGGTGCTCCACTCACTGTGATGGGGTAGGCCTTCCACTCCGGCACCGTGCCCCTCCTGCGTCACCCCCACCACCACGGCGGCGCGCTTGCGTCCGTCGGCCGGCAGGCTCAGGTGCTCGAACCCAGCCAGGCGTTCGGCGATCTGCTGGCGCAAGGCGGGGGCGTGAAGCATCGGGGGAGGATAGCCGTTTGGCGCTCAACGCTCGCCATTGGCAAGCGGCCGCGCTCATGCCCACCCCTACACTCACACTGGCCCGCTGCACAACGCTTGAAGTGCTCTTGAACATGCAATCCATCCTCCTCCCATCCCGAGTCTTGTTGGTCGCGTCCCTGAGCCTTCTGGCCGCCTGTGCCAGCCCGCCGGCAGCGCCCCCGGAAGCCGCTCCACAAGTACAGGCCTGCCCCAAAGGCGTGCCTGATGGCGCCCGCTGTCTGCGCGGACAGGACTCCGCCTCGTCGCACTACCTGATCGTCATGCCGGCGAAGTGGAGCGGCGTGCTGGTGGTGCACGCGCATGGCGGCCCGGCGCTCGGGCCCCCGCAGGCGACGCGGGCTGATGAAGACATTCAGCGCTGGGCCATCACGGTGCGCGAAGGGCACGCCTGGGCCGGCTCGGTGTTCCGCCAGGGCGGCTTTGCCGTCACCACGGCGGCTGAGGATACGGAGCGTGTGCGTAGGATCTTCGTGGACCACGTGGCCAAGCCACGGCGCACGCTGCTGCACGGCCAGTCCTGGGGGGCGATGGTGGCCACCCGTGCAGCGGAGCTTTACCCCAAGTCCTGGGAGGGCATTCTGCTGACCAGCGGCGTGGTGGCGGGGCCGACCACCTACGACTTCAGGCTGGACCTGCGCGCGATTTACCAGCACTTGTGCAACAACCACCCACGGCCTGACGAGCCGCCATACCCGCTGGCCATAGGCCTGCCTGTGGAGAGCAAGCTCACCAATGCGGAACTGGTTGCACGCGCCGACGAATGCCTGGGCGTGCGCAAGCCCGCTGCGCAGCGCTCACCCGAGCAGGCACGCAAGCTCAAGATCATCGTGGATGTGCTGAAGATCCCGGAGAGCTCAGTGGTGGGTCATCTGAACTGGGGCACCTTCACACTGCGCGACGTGGTCGTGAAGAACGGTGGCGTCAGCCCGTTCGGCAATGACGGCGTGCGCTATGTGGGCTCAGCCGATGACGCCGCGCTCAACGCCGCCGTGCGCCGCTTCAAGGCCGACCCGCAGGCGGTGGCACGCTTTGCCGCTGACGTGGACCACCGCGGCCGATTTGCCGTACCCGTGCTCGGCGCACACGGCATCGCAGACGCTACCGTGTTCGTGGAGGGGACCGATACCCTGCGCCAGCGCATGGTGGCAGCCGGCAACGGCGATCGGCTGGTACAGACTTTCGTGGATTCCAGCGAGCACAGCTACTGGGGCGACGCCTACTACCCGCCGCTGTTCGAGGCGCTGCTGAACTGGGTGGAAAAGGGGCGCAAGCCCAGTCCGGCCGGCATCGCCCAGCGCTGCCGGGAACTGCGTGCGGGTCAAGCCGCCGATTGCCGCTTCTTGCCCGACTACGTGGCCAAGCCGCTGGCCTCGCGCATCCTGCCGCGCTGAGGCGCAGGGGCTCGGCTCACTTCGCTCGGCCGCAGCGACCGCGCCAGCCCCTTCTCGGGCAGCTACCCGACCGCGCAGAATGGTGCCCCCCGACAGGAGCTGCACCATGGACCAAAACGCGACCCCTCCCCCCACCCCGCTCGGCCTGCTGACCCGTTTCCGGGTCGACGGCCGTGTGGCCTTGGTCACAGGGGGCGCGCAGGGCATCGGTCGCGCGGCGGCGCAGGCGCTGCACGAGGCCGGCGCCACGGTGGTGGTGCTGGACCGGGATCTGGGCGCCGCGCGTCAGGCCACCGCCACCCTGGCGGGCAGCCACGCGGCCGAACTGGACGTGGCCGATGCCGCTGCCATCGAGCGCGTGTTTGGTGAGGTGGCGGCGCGGCATGGCCGCATCGACATCCTGGTCAACAACGCTGGCGTGTCCATCCGCAAGTCCAGCCAGGACCTGTCGCTGGCGGAGTGGAACCAGGTGCTGGCGGTCAACCTCACCGGCTGCTTCTTGTGCGCCCGGGCTGCCGCTGCGGCCATGCCGGCCCAGGGCGGTGCGGTGGTCAACACGGCCTCGATCATGGGTCTGTCGGGCGCTGGCCCGTACCCCAACCCCGCTTATCACGCCACCAAGGGCGCGCTGGTCAACCTCACGCGATCGCAGGCGGTGGAGTGGGCCGCGCGCGGCATCCGCGTCAACGCAGTGGCGCCCACCTGGACGCGCACGGGCTTCATCGGCGAATTGACCGATGCCGTCCGCGAACGCGTGCGGGCGGTCACGCCTCTCGGCCGCATGGCCGAACCGGAGGAGGTGGCCGCTGCCATCCTCTTCCTGGCCAGCCCCGCAGCGTCCATGGTCACCGGGCACACGCTGGCGGTGGACGGGGGCTTTCTGGCCCAGTGAGATTGACGGGTGGGGCGACCGTCACTGGAAGGGCTCCATCGCCATCCGGGCCTTGGCGTACAAAAGATCGGAAGACTGCTAGAAAACTTATAAATTGCTTATTATCTGGACGTGAACTCGATCAATTGGCAGCCGAAAGCCCTTCGTCAGTTGCGACGGATCGATGCCCCTGCGGTCAAGCAGATTCGAACTGCGGTCCATACCGAATTGGTGGATCTATCCCAGGCCCGCAACGTCAAGGCGCTGACCAATCACGAGTTTGGTTACCGCTTGCGAGTGGGGGACTACCGCGTGCTTTTCGATTTCGACGGCGCGGTGCGCATCGTGAGTATTGAACAAGTCAGGAAGCGAGATGAACGCACGTACTGAGTTCCAGGTTCTGTTGGGTCAAGATGGCAAGCCCGCGTTTGTGGTCGTGCCGTACGACCAATTCCGTCGTATGCGGGGCGGTTTCACACCCGGGACGGTGCCTAACGAGGTGGTGGGTGCTGCCTTTGACCGGGGTCTGTCTCCCATGGCCGCATGGCGTGAACACCTTGGGTTTACGCAGGCAGAGGTCGCTATCCGGATCGGGGTCACGCAGGCGGCCTATGCCCAGATGGAGCGGGTCAAGCACCCCCGCAAAGCTACGCTGGCGAAGGTGGCTGCTGCCCTCGGCCTCGAGGTCGAGCAGTTGCGATGGTGAAAGCGTACGACCTCCAGGCGCACCAGTCTCGACGGCCCGACTCTCTTTGAAGCCCGACCCCATGCCCACCCTCCGCAAAACCACCCCCATCCTGCGCAGCTTTGACGAAGCCAAGGCGCGGGAGTTCTACCTGGACTTTCTGGGATTCCAGGTGGTATTCGAGCACCGCTTCGAGCCGGGCCTGCCCTTGTACATGGGCGTGGTGCGCGGCGAATGTGCGTTGCACCTGTCGGAGCACCACGGCGATGCCACGCCGGGGGCCTCTTTGCGCATCGAGGTGGACGACGTGGACGCGCTGTGTGCCGAGTTGATGGCGCGTCACCCTCAGCACAACAGGGCCGAGGTGCACACCATGCCCTGGGGCACGCGCGACTTCACGGTGACCGACCCCTTCGGCAACCGGCTGACGTTCACCAGCGCCATCAGCGTCTGACCCTGCACCCTACAGGCCCATCGGCGGCGTGGCACCTGGGGCCGGCCACGCGGTGATGACTGCTCAGTCCTTGCCGCTCCAGTGCACCACCCGCGTTTCGATGGCGCGCACCAGTCGGTCCAGGCTGTAGCCCATGGTGGCCATGATCAGCACGCCCACCAGCACGATGTCGGTGGACAGGTATTCGGCCGCGGTGAGCGCCATCCAGGCGATCCCGTCGGAGGTGGCGGTCAGCTCGGCGCCTACCAGCATCGTCACCCCCAGCGAGATCGACACACGGATGCCGGTGAAGATGCCTGGCAGGCTGGCCGGCAGCACCACGCGCCAGAACACCACCCAGGCGCTCGCCCCCAGCGCCTGTGCTGCCTGGATCTTGCGGGTGGACACCGAACGCACGGCCTGCATGGCGCTGATGGCGATCAGCGGGAACACCGGCGCGGCGATGACGACGATCTTGGACAGGTTGCCGATGCCGAACCAGATGAGAAACAGCGGCAGCAGCGCCAGCTTGGGGATGGGGCGAATTGCCTGTATGGGTGGCTCCAACACGGCGCGCGTCGGGCGGTGCATGCCCATCAGCAAGCCCAACGGCACGCCGATCACTACGCAAGCCGAGAAGGCCGTGGCAAAGCGCTGGAAGCTCACACCCACGTGGTGGCCGAGGCTGCGCCCCTGGTAGCCCTGCTCGATCAGGCGCAGCAGCGCCTCCCACACCGCCACGGGCGAGGGCAGGAACAGCGGCTTGATCAGGGGCTCCCACAGACCCGATCCGGTGACCGCAGCCCACAGGCCGAGCAGGCTCGCAAAGGTACCGACGGTCAGCCAGCGGTCACGCCGGTCTTCGCGCCGGTGCAGCGTGTCCTCGTCGAGCGCCTCCACCGCGGAGACCTCGGGCCGGGTGGCGCTCATGCGGCGCTCTCCTGGGCCTGGGCCTGGCGCGACTCGCCGCGCAGCAGCTCGATGATCTGACGCTTGGCAGTCGTGAAGGCTGGCGTGGACGCGATCAGCGGGTCATCGGCCGCGTTGAAGGGCGAGCGGAATGCCGCCTTGATGCGGCCGGGGCGCGCCGTCATCACGGCAATGTGGGTGGCCAGGAAGAGCGCTTCGTCGATGGAGTGCGTGATCCACAGGACGGTCTTGCGCTCACGGCGCCAGATGCCGCGGATCTCTTCCTGCAGCAATTCCCGCGTCTGCTGGTCCAGTGCGGCAAAGGGCTCGTCCATGAGCAGGATGCCAGGCTCGTTGGCCAGCGCCCGAGCGATGCCCACCCGCTGCTGCATGCCCCCGGAGAGCTGGTAGGGGTACTTGTCGGCGAAGGTGTCCAGCCCGACCATGCTCAACAGCTCGCGGGCACGGCTGCGTGCGGCCTCGGGCGCCACCCCGCAGGCGCGCGGACCGAAGGCGACGTTTTCCAGCACAGTCATCCAGTTGAACAGCGCACCCTGCTGGAAGACCACACCGCGCTCCGCGCCCGGCCCGGTGATGCGCTGGCCCCGCAGGCGGACCTGCCCGGCCGTGGGGCGCTCGAAGCCGGCCACCAGGTTCAGCAACGTGGTCTTGCCACAGCCCGAAGGTCCGACCACGCACAGGAAGTCACCTTCCTGGACATACAGATCGGTGGGCGAGAGGGCCTGTACCTGCCCCGCACCGCTGCCAAAAGTCTTGCCCAGGCCGTCAATGGCCAGCAGCGCACCCGCGCGGCGGGCCGGATCGTCCAGCACCAAGGGCACCAGGGCGGGGGTGAGGTCTGCCGACATCAGCGGGGCGTGACTGGAGGGGCTTGTCGGATGCCTGCCATTGGGCACTCAGACCATTCTGGCTACGAAGGAACTGTCGACGAACTTCGAAAAGTCGCTGGGTACGCTTCTGAGTTGGTCGGTGGACCGCAGGAACTCCGCCTGGTCTCGGATGGCGCGCAGGATGCCGGAGTCTCTTGCGCCGGGCGCACCCATCCAGGCCTCGGTCAACATCTCTCTTGGGGTGATGGTGTGGGTGGTGCGCACCACCAGGCTCACCACGTCCTTGGGTACTTGCAGGAATGGCGCCATCACGTCCACCACTTCGTCAGGCCTGGTGCGGTAGACGGTGTTGATGCGATCGATCTCTTTCAGGTAGGCCAACAGAAGGTCCGGGTGCTGCCTCTTGAATGTGTCTCGGGCCACCAGGCCGTCGAAGATGAGTGCCCCGCGGGCCATGAGGTCGCCTGTGCGGAAGATGGTGGTTCCGTTGTCCCGCTCCAGGCTCAGCAGCACAGGGTGCCAGATGTAGGCCCCGTCGATCTCCTTGCGCTGCCAGGCCGCTGGGATCGCATCGGGCCGCAGGTTCACCAGGGTGACATCGGCAGCGCCCAGCCCCGCGATCTTCATCGCCGAGAGGATGCCGAAGTGTGCCGAGGTGTTGAACGGGCAGCCGATCTTCTTGCCCTTGAGGTCCTTCAGCTCCTTGATGCCTGCGTCGTTGCGCACCACCAGACACTCGCTGTCCTTGACCACCTTGTGCATGTAGACCATGGACACGGGCAGGCCCTGGGCGAAGCCCACGATCATGGGGCTGGAGCCCATGTTGCAGGCGTCCATGTTGTTGGCCGCCATGGCGGTAAGGATCTGGGGGCCTGCCGACACGCTGATGAAGTCAATCTTGACGTTGGCACCCAGCGCCTTCTGCATGGAGCCGGTGGCCTTGGAGAAGTTCTGCTGGTTGGCGGATGGGAAGTGACCCAGCATGGCCCGCGCTTCCTGGGCGCGAGCCAACCCGGGCCAACCCAAGGTGGAGGCCGCCACCGTGGCCACGCCCAGATTGGCGCCCAGCATGGCAAGCTCGCGGCGGGTGAATGTCTTGTTCAGGCTCATCATCGTCTCCTCGTTGAAGGGGGTGTCGCTGGGGGCAGGCTGGCCGCTTGCGTGCGGCCATCCAATTGGCTCGCGATGGCTTGCGTGGTGCGCATCAGCGCTGCGGCCAGGGCGGTTTGGCGTGCGGCTGTGAGGCGCTGCCTCGGCAAGGCCACCGACACGGCGGCGGCGGCGCGGCCGTTGGCGCCCGGGATGGCCGCCGCCACGCCCGCCACGTCCAGGTGCCAGGCGCCCTTGCACACGGCATAGCCATGCTCACGCACACGCTGAATCTCGCGAAGGAGGTCCTCACGTGTGGACAGGCTCTTGGAGGTCAAGATCGGGAGCTGCGCAGGAAACAAGCTCGCGAGTTCTCTGTCGCCCAGGGTGGCCAGCATTGCGAGCCCCGTGGAGACGCAGTGCGCAGGGTTGCGCTCACCCACGCCAGAGTGGACGCGCACGACCTGGGGTGACTCCGCAATCTGGATGCACACGGTATGCACGCCGTCCAGCACCGCCAGCGACGCACCCTCCTGCACCTCTCGCACCAACTCCGCCAGATACGGTTCCGCCACCCGGCCAAGCTCGACGAACGATGCCCGACAGCCCACTTCCCACGCCTTGGCGCCCACCACGTAGGTCATGTCGGACCCACGTTGCACATAGCCGCGCATCGTCAGGGCACCCAGCAGTTCATGAACGCTGGACTTGGCCATCTCCAGCTGCGCGGCCACCTCACCCAGAGACAAGGGCCGACTGCTGGCGGCCAGACACTCCAGCGCGTCCAGCCCACTCAGGATGCTGGATCGGCGCCTGTTCGGCAAAACCGAATGTGCAGTAGGCATTGACGAATACTACTCAGCCGCCTATCCTTTTGTCAACGCCTGCGGCAGCTGCCGCAGGTTTCATATGAAAGGCGGTTGGCACCATGCGGACGAAGATGGCGACAAAAGGGCGTGCGCGCGAGGAGGTCCTGGCGGAGTTGCGCGGATTCAAGGCCGGTGACATCGACTGGGCGCATGGCCGCGCACCCCTGTTCGTCTTCAAGGGTGACGACGAGGCCCACGAGGTTGGCCGAGACGCCTTCTTCGAGTACTTCTCAGAAAACGCGCTAGGCGCCAAGCGGGCTTTCCACAGCGTGCGACGCATGGAGGAAGAGGTCGTGGACATGGCACTGGACTTGTTTCAGGCGCCCGAGTCCGGCTGCGGCTTCATGACCACCGGCGGCACCGAGAGCATCATCCAGGCGGTCCAGACCTGCCGTGACTGGACCCGTGAGCAGCGAGGGGTTTCCGGAGCTCGGTTCAACATCGTGGCGCCCGAGTCGCTGCACCCCGCGTTCGACAAGGCGGCCCGCTTGATGGATCTGGAGATCCGGCGCTCGCCCGTGGGTGCAGACCTGCGCGCTGACGTGTTGGCGATGCAGGACCTGATCGATGGAGACTCGATGATGCTGGTGGGGTCTGCGCCCTGCTTTCCGTACGGCGTGATCGACCCGATCGCCGATATCGGTGCGTTGGCCGAGCAGCACGGCCTGTGGTTGCACGTGGACGCCTGCGTGGGCGGGTACCTTGCGCCCTTTGCCCGCCGCATTGGTCGCGACATTCCCGACTTCGACTTCAGCGTCCCGGCGGTGTGCTCGATCTCTGCAGACCTTCACAAGTTTGGCTTCTGCCCCAAGCCCGCGTCCACCGTGTTCTACCGCGACCCCGACAAAGCCCGGCTGCACGCCTTCGACTTCAACGCCTGGCCCAACGGCCGATTCACCACGCCCACCATCGTGGGTACCCGGCCTGCCGGAGGCGTGGCTGCGGCCTGGGCCACCATGCAGTACCTCGGCGTGGAAGGCTACGAGCGCGTGGCGCGTGAGCTCATGGATTTCATCGACCGCTACAAGGCCGGTGTCTCGGCCATTGAGGGGTTGGAGGTGCTCGGCCGACCCCACCTGTCCATCGTGGCCTTTGGTGCCCAAGAGTTCGACATCTTTGCGGTGGCCGAACGACTGGCTGCCAAGGGTTGGCTGCCAGGCCTGGTGCAGCGCCCCAAGGCCATCCATCGCATGATGTCCCTGCTGCACGAGCCTTCCCTGGACGAGTATCTAGCCGATGTGCGTGCATGCGTGGCGGCCGTCAGGGCCGAGTCCGGTGCGAGGTCCCTTCTGGAGGCTACCTACTGATCAGCCCCCGACACACACGCCGCGCTCACTCATCCTGCGGAATGCGCGTGAGGATCCAGCAGGCCGCAGCGATCAGCAGGATGGCCCCGCTCTCGTACAGCAGGATGGTCGGGTCCGTGTCCTTGCCTTGCAGGATGATGAGCCGCGCGAGCGCCGTGATGGCGATGAACAGCGGGATCACGATCGGGATGCGCCGGCTGTTGTAGAACGCGCCGAGCATGCCCAAGACCTCGGCGTAGATGAACATGAGCAGCAGGTCCTTCAACTCGACCTTGCGGTTCTCAACGAGCAGCATCACTTCCTGCACCATCGCCACCACGGTGAAACCGGCGATCAGGATGAGGAAGACTTTCTCGGTGAACTCGATGGCGCGCTTCATGTCCACAGGATGCTCCCGCTGAGGTTGGAGTCTGGATGTTAAGGGCCCGCGCGCTGGGCCCGGGCTGTGGGCCTGGCCACGCGATGACACAACACCCAAGCCAAGAGCGCACCGACCAGCGCTGCGCTGCCGGTGGCCACCCAGGTTTGTGACCAGCCGCCGTGGCCGGCCGCCCACCAGGCCGCCGCGGGCGGGCCGAGGAACTGGCCGGCACCGGTGCCCTGCGTGAGCAGGCCCACCACCACCGGCATGGCGCGCGGGTCCGCTGCCACCTGGCCGCCGAGCGCAAACAGCGTGGCCGGCACCAGCCCCCCTACGCCCGAGAACACCAGCACGGCGGCGTAGCGCACCGAGAAGCCCACTGCGTCCTGCAGCGCGAAGGCGACAAACGCGCCGCCGGCCATGGCCGCAAAGCCGCACATCAGCAACATCCGCGCAGGCACGCCGCGGTGCAGTGCCCGCCCACCCGCCACGTTGCCCCCCGCATTGGCCAAGGCAGCCACCGCAGTCAGCAGCCCTGCGGTGCCAGGCGCCACGCCTGCCTCTGCGTAGACCGTGGGCAGGAAGCCGATCACCGTCAACCACTGCGCCGAGTAGGCGCCAAAGCTCAGGGCCAGCAGCCACGGCCCGCTGCGGCTGAGCGTGGCGGTGAATGTGCTGGCTGATGTGCTGGTTGACGGGCTGACGGGCCCCGAGCCACCCTGGGGCCGGGCGCTTTCGGCCTTCTCATCAGGCGGCAGCACCGCGCTGGCCGCCACGGCCATGGAGGCACTCAGCAGCGCCAGACCGGCCCACCAGCCAGCCCAGCCCACGGTGGCGATGGCCAATGGGCCGAGCAGCAGCGCCAGCCCGGTGCCTGTGGGCATGTAAGTGCCCCACAGCCCCAGGCGCAGGCTCTGCCGGTGCGCCGGCACGATGCGGCGCAGCAGCGAAGGCGCCGACAGTGCCACCAGCAGCACGCCCACGCCCTCGGCCGCGCGGGCGGCCAGCAGCCCCTGGGCGCTGGTGGCCTGTGTGCCGGCCAGGCTTGCCAGCACCAGCAGCCACAGCCCACCCAGCAGCGAGCGCCGCAGCCCGAAGCGGTGAGCCCCCAAGCCCAGCGCGAGGCCCAGCAGCATGCTGCCCAACTGCACCGTGGACAGCAAAAAGCCGGCCTCCACCAGCGAAACGCCCAGTTGCTGACGCAGCACCGGCAGCGCGGGGGGCAGCTTGCCCACGTGCATGGCGGCCACCACGCCGCAGCCCAGCAGCAGCCACTCCGCCGGGGGGAGGCTCTGGACGTGTGGGGGGTGAGGCTGTGGGGGCGCGGAGTTCACGCGGCGCGGTCGTGCTTCAGGGGCCGCTCGGCTGCCCGCGCCGAGACGCCACCACATGCCGCACCACCATCGGCGCTGCCATCGCGCAGCCGATCAAGGTGGGTGTGAGCCCCGGGGCGATCATCAGCAGCGCGGCCGCACCGCACAGCAGCTGCTCGGTGCGCGTCATCTCCACCAGGAAGAACTTCGACAGTGCCGCAGCCAGCAGCGTGATGCCCAGGATGCAGCCCACGAAGGTGACGGTGAAGTCGTACGGCGTGAAGCCCTTGGCCACGATCAGCAGGCTGGGCGAGAACACGAACACAAAGGGCACCAGCACCTTGGCCATGCCCAGGCGGAAGGCGGTGTTGCCAGTCTTGAAGGGGTCGCTGCCGGCCATGCCCGCCGCGGCGTAGGCCGCCAGGGCCACTGGGGGTGTGATGTCGGCCAGCACCCCGTAATAGAAGACGAAGAAGTGCGCCACCAGCGGCTCCACGCCCAGCAGGGTGAGCGTGGGCGCGGCCACCGTCACCATGATGATGTAGTTGGCCGTGGTGGGGATGCCGCAGCCCAGCAGGATGCACACCAGGCCTGTCATGATCAGGGCCACCAGCAGCGTCAGCGTCTTGGGGTCGGCCAGCGAGGCAGGGATCAGCGTGCCCACCCCACCGGCCACCGCTTGCGCCGCGCCTGTGATGATGGTGCTGAGCTTGAAGCCCACGCCTGTGAGCGTGACCACGCCAATCACGATGCCGACCGTGGCGGCCGCCGCGCCCACCGCCAGGGCGTACTTGGCCCCGGTGCCCAGGCTTTCCACCAACACCGGCAGGCCGATGCGGCCCTGCACCTTGAGCGCCTTGAGCAGGAAGGGCGTGGCCACCGCGCCCACGGCAAAGATCGCGAGCTTGATCTCCTGGCTCTCAAAGCCGCCGAAGACGATGAGCAGCAGCAGCGCGTGCAGCCCCGCCAGCAGCCCCCAGTGCCGCGCCGTGTTGCCATGCGCCACGGTGGTCAGGCCCACGATGGCGCAGGACGTGATGCCGGTGAAGGCGGCCAGGTAGGGCGTGCGGCCCGACACCAGGATGAACACCAGCAGCACCAGCGGGATGAGCGTGGGCCAGCGCTGCGCGAAGGACTCGCGCAACTTGGGCATCTCCTCGGGCGTGAGCCCGCGCAGGCCATAGCGCTTGGCCTCGAAGTGCACCTGCATGAACACGCCGAAGAAGTGCATGAAGGCCGGCACCGCCGCCGCCGCGATGATGGTCTGGTACGGCACCGACAGGAACTCGATCATCAGGAAGGCCGCCGCGCCCAGCACCGGCGGCGTGATCTGCCCGCCCGTGGACGCTGCAGCCTCCACCGCGCCCGCGAACTCGCGCTTGTAGCCCACGCGGATCATGGCCGGGATGGTGAGCGAGCCCACCGTCACCGCATTGGCCACCGACGAGCCCGACAGCATGCCGAACATGGCCGAGCCGAACACGCTGACCTTGGCCGGCCCGCCGGCGTAGCGTCCGGCCACGGCGGAGGCCACGTCGAGGAACAACTGCCCCAGGCCGATGCGCGTGGCCAGCACGCCAAACAGCACGAAGTGGAAGACGTAGGTGGCCACCACGCCCACCGCCACGCCGTAGATGCCCTGGCTGGTGAGGTACTGGTGGCTGATGAGCTG
>Ga0209985_10000231_pt1 | contig 63716 bp, 57 predicted proteins | sample NOAtaG_FD_187305 | JGI IMG/M metagenome (GOLD analysis project Ga0209985, IMG submission 187305) | Freshwater lake microbial communities from Lake Erie, under a cyanobacterial bloom - NOAA_Erie_Diel6S_1000h metaG (SPAdes) (version 2) | ecosystem: Environmental > Aquatic > Freshwater > Lake ... | reverse complement strand
AGCCTACCATGGGACCATCGTCATCTAAGGCATCAACCCACCAAGAAGCCTGATGCCGCGCAAGGCGAAGCCTACCATGGACACGTCGCCATCTAAGGCATGAACCCACCAAGCAGCCTGATGCCGCGCAAGGCGAAGCCTACCATGGACACGTCGCCATCTAAGGCATCAACCCACCAAGAAGCCTGATGCCGTGCAAGGCGAAGCCTACCATGGATCCGTCATCATCAGAGGCTTGGGCGCAACAAGAAGATCGGGAGCAGCGGCGTCTGAGCGAGCCACACCATCGAGATAGGTCGAGGCCGAGCTTGCGTCTCCCGAGCCGCCAGCATTTCCCGTCTCAGGTGAGGCTTGGCAATTGGCGACAGCTCTTTAATCGTGCTAAACTTCCCAACGAGCCGTTCCAGACAAACGCTTCAACCAAAGGGTAAGCTATTGAGTTTTGAAGGATTTTTGCCAGGAAGCCGGGCCAACCTCATCCTGGATGTGATCGTCGTCGCCATGGCCTTAGTCATTCCGATCTTGCTATACAGCCTCTCGGCAGTCCGTCGCCAGCGAAACTATAACAGGCACAAAACCATCCAGATCACCCTTGGCGTCATCCTTGGCGTCGCTATCCTGCTATTCGAGATCGACATACGACTGAATGGGTGGCGACATATGGCGGAGGCTTCCCCCTTCTACGACACCTGGGTCTTCCCGGCCCTCTATGTTCACCTTTTTTTCGCCATTCCGACCCTTTTTCTTTGGGCTTACACCCTGTTCATGGCTACCCGGCACAGCATCATTCAGGGCACAGGGCAGAAACACCGTTTCCGCCACAAGACCTTCGGACGGCTGTCAGCCTATTGCATGATTGCAACGACTCTGACGGGCTGGATGTTTTACTGGCTGGCTTTTATCGCAAGTTATTGAATTTTTATATTGCGTCGTATGGCGTCGTTGTTTCTGGGACTTACGCCTCTGATCAGCTTGGAGTGGCTTGAAAAAGCTACCCCGCCTAATTATACTAGCTCGCGTGAACAGATCCGCTAAAGCTCCCTACGCCTTAGGGGCTTTTGCTTTCGCCTTATTTCCTTTCGCTATTTACCGAAGCAAGGTTTCGTCCTCAGGGAGGCCGATCTCAAGGAGGCTTTATGGGTAGTTCAAATCCTATGCAGAAGGGCTTGCTGCAGGCAGTGGCAGCCCAAGAGAAAAACCAAGTCAAGATCCTTACGCCCAGTCAGATTCCTAAACGTCTTTGTGCGGACTCGATGCGCATGCTCCTCGGCAAGGTGCGGGAAGGCGAGCGAAACACGTCGCGATCGATCATCAGCTCGACTCTCAACGTGAACGATGTGGTAGCGGAATACTGCCTACGACATCTAGAAGAGAAGCTACGCGACGAAAAGGACTATGAGGATCGTGTCCTCCGACAGGTCCATGGCTTGCATCAGTCGAACCCGGGCGACCTCTTGCAGTTCGTCAAGTATGCCTTTGGCGTGCGTGGTGTTGTGTCCAACGCGATCGTCAACCACATACGAACACTGGGTGCCTAATCGACATGAATCAAAGCTCCAAGCTACAAAAGCGTCTAGTTCCCTCCGGGAAGGGCTTTTAGCCTCCAGACGCTTCGCTCTTCTGCACCTTCTCGCCTAGATTTTCCTCCCTTCATTGTTTAATTTAACTCCGCAAAGTGCACTCGATCGTCTCTTGCCCAAGGAGTTATAAAGTATGAAACAACTGATTCGCCTGGTGTCGGCGTGCATGGTCTTGGCTCTGCCAGTCCATGCGCAAACGACCAAGGAACCAGCCAAAACCCCGCTTTTTGATCGCCCCATCACGGATGAAGTGTTCTACTTTCTCGTGACGGACCGATTCGCCGACGGCGATCGGAACAACAACAAAGCTTATGACAGCGTACCGGTGGATCAGAAAGACAAGAAGCTCGACATCATCCGACACGGTTACGATCCGACTCAAGACAACTTTTATCAGGGTGGTGACTTTCAGGGCATCATCCAGAAGCTGGACTATCTGCAGGGTCTAGGTATCAGTAGCATCTGGCTGTCGCCGATCATGAAAAATCGGTCCACCCAAGTCGGTAGCGGTCCCCTCGGGGTCATCGGTGGCTACCACGGTTACTGGCCGATCGACTTCACGACGGTGGATCCCCATTGGGGTAAAGAAGAAGATTTCAAGGCGCTGATCGCCGCGGCTCATCAGCGTGGAATCAAAATCTTTATCGATGTGATCACCAATCACACGGCCGATGTCATCAGTTACCGCGAATGTGGTGATTGCCCTTATCGATCGGTAGCTGACTACCCCTATGCCACCACCAGAAAGGGCCGCAAACTGAACGAGGGTTTCGTCCATGGAGATCTGAGCGAAGCTAATTTTGCTAAATTCAAGGATCCCGACTACGCCTACACTCCCTTTCTTTTCGATCCTAAGTTAGGCAAAGTTCCTGACTGGTTGAATGACTTTACCCTTTACCACAATCGTGGCAACTCGACTTTCTCAGGTGAAAACTCGGAAAAAGGTGACTTTTATGGTCTCGATGACCTCATGACCGAGAACCCAAAGGTGGTGAAAGGCATGATTGACATCTATGCTGACTGGATACGGAAGTATAAATTCGACGGGTTCCGGGTTGATACCGTGAAACACGTGAACATCGAATTCTGGCAGCAGTTCGTTCCTGCCATCCGCCAGGCTGCGAAGGAAGCTGGTGTCCCTCATTTCTTTATCTTCGGTGAAGTGTTCGACTCGAACCCGAAGGTGCTGAGCCGTTACACTCGCCGCGGGAAGATGGATTCCGTCCTGGACTTTAACCTACAGAGTTCGATCCGTGGCGTCTTCGCCGATAGCCAAGACCCTGAGAAGCTGCATGAAACCATGGCTGCGGATGACCTCTATCGGCTGGCCCACAGCCCCCAGTCCATGATGACCTTCCTATCGAATCACGACATCGGACGTCTCGCGCTTTCCATCCGCAACAGATACAAGGATGCAAGTGATGAAGAACTGATCAAGCGCACCGCCTTGGCCCATGCTTACCTCTTCTTTGCTCGTGGTGTACCGGTGCTTTATTACGGCGACGAGCAAGGCTTTGTGGGTTACGGTGACGACCGTGGTGCTCGCGAGACCATGTTTGCATCTCAAGCTGCCACGTACACAGCCCTGAAGAACTTAGGCGGCAAGTCACCTGCAGTGGACAATTACGATAGCAAACATCCTCTCTATCAGGCCATTGCCCAGATGAGCAAGGTTTACAAGGCGCATCCTCTGCTAAGGAGCGGCGAGTATGATCCGGTGCGGGATCTTGGACCAGGCGTATTCGCATTCCGTCGGACCTCGTTTGAAAGCGCGGAAGAATACATTGTTGCCTTCAACTTCGACGCCCAAAAGCCTTTAGCGATCAAATGGACCCGCCCGGGCTTTACCCAAGTCTTCCCCGAAGGCTCCGGTCAACTTGCTAGCACACTCGAGCTAGCGCCTTTGTCTTACGCAATTGTCAAAGGTCCCAAGGCCAAAGAAACCAATCGGAACTTAGGTCAGATCTCTTTCGCGAATCTTGCGGAAGGCGAGCGTGTTGCCGATCTCTTTTATGCTGAGTTGAATCTGCCTGTAGGCCAGGATTTCAAGGTGAGTTTTTCGACCAAGACGAGCCAAGACAAAGACTTCAAACCGCTTTATGTCGATAGCAATGCCCCCTATCGGGCTTACATCGATGGCGTCGATTATCCGAACGGCACCGAACTCACCCTGCAAGCTGAAGTACTGAGCAAGTCAGGCCAAAAGCGGGTCGCATCGAGAAAACTGGTCATCGATGCACGTCCCCCGCTGGTGACTGTGCAGTACGAAAATGGCAACCTCCGAAAAGAGGCCTTCCTGATCGGCCAGGCTGGGCGTATCACACCCCCCACTCCCTTGACAGAAGGTCGTCAGTATCAGTTTGCTTGGCCACTCAGCGAAACAAGTCAGACAGTATTCTTCGCCAGCGCCCTTGATAGCGACGGTGAGAACTGGGCCTACGATCGTCCCGTGGTGCTCGATTACAAGCAACATGTCCTGCCCCACCTGACAAAAGGTCCAAACGGTGAACCACTGGTGACGATCTTCGTAAACAACCGACACGAAGTGAGCTTTGATGCTCTCAAGTCGGCATCGAGTGACAAACCGGCTACCTTACCCACAAAAGCTGACGCCGCAGCGCCCTTTGGCCGGAAAGCTATGTTCCTGCGGGGCGGCATGAATGGGTGGCAAGCGAACGACGGTATGGAGTACGAAGGAGCCTTCACGTACCGAACGACGGTGAAGCTCGATAGTGGTCGCGTCGAGTTCAAGTTCGCCGACAAGGACTGGACGGCGGATCAAAACTTTGGAGGTCCCTTCGCGGAAGAGGGGCTGACAGCCTCTGGACGCAGTGGGAACCTAAGCCTCGAGATTCCGAAGGGCAAGGACGGTCGGTATGTCTTCGATCTGATCCACATTCCGGCCCAAGAGTTGGGTGGAGGTAAGCCTCTAACCTTCTACCGAGTGAATCTCGCCCGTTGATAACAGAAGCCCCCTGGAGCGCCCACTCCAGGGAGCCTTCGAAATAGCAGACAAAGCGCTTCTGAAGGAAGTAAACCACCTAAATTAAAAGCTTTTATAATGATCCGTCACAGCTTGCCGATCTCGTCTTCAACTCGGATGAAGTTTCTGAAGGATGTAAACCACCTCGAATAAAAGCTTTTATAACGATACGTCACAGCTTGCCGAGCTCGTCTTCAACTCGGATGAAGCAACCCATAAATACGCCAATTTGATTGACTCAAATCTTATAAGCTGCTAGCGTGGCGCCAGGGCTCTCAGCCGACGCTCCCTGGACCTCTTGCTGAGCTGATGTGATGAAACTCTTGCTGTTGCTGCTGCCCCTGATGCTCCCTATCGCTTGCACCGACAAACTGGTGAACAAACCTTTGTCTCGTGCTGTCGATCGTATCGATTTCGCCGACGGATCAGGCCCTATAGTGGTCTTCACCGGAGGACTTCGTGATCGGCTTTCTGCGACGAGAACAGTTGCGACCTCACTGGAACGGCTTGACTCTCTCGCCGATTGTCAGGGTCCGGGCACCCGGATCGTCATCTGGTCAGAATCCCAGTCGATCGATGGAATCCTGCAAAAAGAAGAGCAGGCAAGCGCCCTCGTAAGCACCCTTTGTGACAGCGAACACGCTCCTTCTGCCAGCAGCCAAAGCGTACAGGGTCTCGTGGACCCTGTCCCTTCGACTCTGACTGGCATCTCTGAAAGCATCCACTCGGACTCAAGCCTTTGCGCAGATCACGGAGGATATCGACTCAGGATGTGGCAAGATTCTGACCTCGATCAGACCATCGATCTCGACGAGATAGGCACTTTAAGTCAGCACATCCTCTGTCATCGAGCAGTTCGATCGATCGCGGGAAAGAGCACCAGACCTGTACCGCCGAGCTTGAGCACCACGCGAGTCGATGTCTCGATACGAGGGGTGCAGCTCGACGTCAAGGGGCCGTCAGCTCTCCATTCAGGCAGTCAGAACCTGATCTGCTCGGCTGAGGTCATTACGTCCCGGCCTGACCTTCATCCCGAAACTCAGCTGCTGGCGACTCTCTACAAAGACGGCAAACCTCTTGCGCAAAAGCTTGGCGGCAGTGTCATCGAGGGTCGTTCCCTCATTGCATTCGAAGTGCCTGCTGGCTGGGCGATACGGGGCTCCCGTGTCTCCTGCGACATGGTCTTCAGGAGCGCATCATCCGATTCCCCTCCCCTAGCCAAAGGAGCCAGCGAGTCAAGATTAGTCAGCGTCGCGCCCAACTGGGAGCGGGCCATGCCCCGCGATATCCTCGAGATCAGGAGCGAAAGCCATGGAGGACGATTGGCCTTCGTTTTCACTCTCGCAGAGCATGCTCCGGTGCTTCCTAACAGCTGCGATCTTCATCTGATCCAAACTCTGTCGGGAGCTGAGGAGATCGTCAATTTCGAACTCAAGGCTGGCACGACCCGAGTCATCACCAGTGAAGCTGTGCCCCGGGCCTTCGACATCCGTTTGGATCGCTTTCGCCTATCGTGTGAAGGAGACACGGCCCCTGCAAGGGAGGCCCGACTGCGCTGGTCTGAAGGACTTTCCGAAATCAACCCGTCGCCCGTGGGCAAGGGCGCAAGCGAAGCCTATCAGCTTTCGGAAGCCCTGTTGGACGTACCCTTTTCCTTCCAACGAATCAGCTCGAGGTACCTACCACAGAGCGTTTTGAATCGTCTCAATCGAGATACCATCGCCCAAATGAATAGCCTCCGGCCCCAATCGCGCGCGTCATTTATCGAGTACTTAGCTCGCACGGGTCAAACAGAGGTACTCAATCAACTGTCCGATCTTTGGTCGTGGTATGCAGAAGCTCTGCGATTGATGCCCTGTCAGTCTCCTTTGTTGAATCTTCGTCTGCTGTCCCATCTCTTTGGATCCCGCATGCAGGAGATGCTTCATCAGGCTTCGAAGGTCGGTTGCCGGCCCTACGAACTGATGAGACAAGCAGCTTTCTGGGCGAACGAAACCCAAGAGTTCGCCACCACTTCACCGATTGAGTTCGAATTTTTTACCTATATGGCTGATTTTAAGATTCGTGATATGCGGATCTTTCTGTCTTTAGCTCATTCGGCTCTCACCCAAGACCAAAGTCGGACACGCTCCCAGCGCGCTACCGATATTATGCAGGTCTTCCGAACCCAACCCGAGCTCTTGCATGGTCCAGAGACTCCGCTGCTCAGAGACCTCCTTTCTTTGTTGGTCCAGTCGTCTGCCCTCACCCCTGAGGACCTTACCCTCTGGCCTCTTTTGCGTAGCCAAATCGAAATAGCCCTGAGCCGACCTCCCACTCCTCAAGCCATCAGCGCACTCTACGGGGCCTGGCTTCGTGACTTCGCACATGAGGAAGAGGTGCAGGCTTCGCTTGCGGAGCTGAGCTACGCTCCCGATGTCATTCGGAACCTGCCGCACTTTCTCTCTGGCAAACCGGACTTGATGTGTCCCTTTCTCGCTGAGGCCTTAGGTCAGGGGGTCCTTCACCTTTCAGAGATGGCGAGTGTTGTGACTGAATCGATCGAGATCTGCCCAAAGGAACTCCTAGCTGTCCTAGGGAATGGCAAGGGTGCACAGCTCTTGACGTTTCACTCTATGCCCGAGTATCTAAAGATGATCATAACGCTCAAAGGTGAGACGGCTCAGGAGCTTAAGGCGATCACCTCGCTGTCTTCTCCTGAGGAAGTCTTGGAACTGCTTCGTCAGGGTCGTTTGGGTTCTTCGCAAGCGCTGTCCGAATGGGAGCGCCTACCGCAAGCGATCAATCTACAGTGGCTTCGTAAGCAATCGATCTATGCACCTCTCTGGAAAAAACTTAGCTCGGAAGCTGCCCTTAGAATCGATGCCATCCTAGCGACAGCCGATGCTCACTATGATGCTGCACTGTTTCAGCTCTATCTATCGCTGCTCCAAGCGCAAGACCTAGACGGTCGTCTCTCTCGGATCTTAAGCTTCGGCTTACTGGGAGCTCCAGCTTCGCTGATCGCAGCCTGGTACCAAGAGACTCATTTGGTTCTCCCGGAGGAAAGCCGCCGACTGCTAGCCCGATCTCTGGAGGACGAGAGCGTCGCCTTAGAGACCAAGCTCAGCTATTGGCCCCTCTACAAGGCTGCTGGGCTTGATCTTGAGCCATTGACTCTCACCGTGATGACAGCTTTTCAGGCAACGAACAACATCGCTTTGCTGCGCGGCCTAGGTCCCGGAGCAGCTTGGCAAAATCTTATCGTCGATGCTTACGCGAAGGGACGCATCGAACTCAGCAAAGTCCTGCAGCACTTCGGAGAGGAAGGTTGTGCCTACGATACAGCAGAAGACCTCCGAGCGAGAAGCCTGAAGTATCCCCGGCTAGCGCCACTCCGCGCCCACTGTCTACTGCAACAAGACGACTTAAGCGATGACGAGCAGACCTTCCTGGGTCATCAGCTGCCGACTCTGCTTTCCGCACTGGAGAACACAGCAGATAAGCGTCACATTTTTCTTGTCCCTGCCCTCAGCGACGCCTTCCGCGCTCGTCCCTCCCAGACAGTTCTCTATATCCTTCGTCGACTGGCACCCTTCAGTTCTGAAGCCCAAGAGGCACTCTTCCGTCTTCAGACAGAGTTTATGCTGAATGGTGAGATCAAACGGTCGATGGATCTAGCTTTGACCAGCCTTTTTTGAAGGGGTATTCGGAGGGCAGAAGCAGCACAGGGCTCCGCCTTAGGATCGCAAAGAAATAGCTGCTAAGCACGGCTCGAGCCTTTTGAGTTCGTGGTATACTAGACTGATAAACCTATGGAACCTGCCCTTTCTCTTTGAGGTTTGTCAGCCCATGCAGTTCAAGTGGTCATACCCCATTATCCTGTATCCCATCGCCCTCTTCGCTTTTATCATCGGATTGAAGCATCAGCCCATTTTAGATCTCCCTAATCATACGGCCCGTCAGTTCATTATGTCCTCTTTGCTCTTTGATGCTAGCAGCCCTTTTCAGAACTGGTTCCGGGTCGAATGGGTTCCCAAGCCCTACATCTTCAATGACCTGCTTGCTGTATCCCTCTTGCAACTAGCATCACCGACTCTGGTTGCCAACCTTATGCTCTATCTAGCTTTTATCCTGCTTCCTCTCAGTGTCACTGTTTATTTGAGAGCCATCGATCAGCCTTGGCCTAAGATCCTTCTTTGTCTGCCCTTCCTCTTCTATCTCGCTACCAATCGCTATCTGACAATTGGTTTCACGCACTTTCTTACCTCACTTGGGATCGGATTTTTGCTATTAGCTGTTGCTGAAAAGAACCTCTTGCACATACAGAAGCCTTCACTCAAGTGGATGACTACCTATTTTTTAGGTACTGTCATACTCTATTTGACTCATTCCTACGGCCTTGCCGTGTTCGCCATCATGCTTTGCATCAGGTTGATGTGGGAAAGGCCGCTGACCCTTCGATTCCTGGTGGTCGGGACCTACCTTTCGGCTCTGCCTCCGATTCTGGTTCTTTTCCAGAAACTGGTCTGGCCCGACTCTCTTGACACATTCTGGGTTTATTTCGCGCCTCGCTCTGAATTGCTCGATCGCTTTTTTGAGCCGTTTCATAGATTTCACCGACCCTCCGATATGATGTTTGGGATCGCACATCTCTTCCTGATACTTTGCTTTTACCTCCTGATCACCAGGAAGGATCCTGAGCGCGTCGCTAACAAACACGTCAGGTTCCAGCTAGCTTCATTCGGTACGTTTCTTCTACTTTTTCTCTGTCTACCTGTCGGATTCATGAAGGCATGGGATATCGATACTCGAGCGCTACTCCCTGCGATGGTCTTCCTCGTGGTAGCGGCTGTCCCCCGGACGATTCATAGCAATCCGAACCAGCTAGGCCAGGTCCGATTCCTTCATCTTGCTGCCGTTCTACTGATGCTCGTGCAGGGCCTTTACGTCTCCTATCACCTCAGTCGTGCCGACCAAAGACTGACCAAACTCATGGAGATCATGAGTCTTATTCCTGCAGAAAAGAATGTCTTTCTCGTCGATGCCGATTCTGCTCGATTTGATCCCAGCCCTCATCATCTCAGCCTCTACGTCATCGAGAAGAAGGGCAACATACCGACACTATTCAGCGCGGAGACGGGTGCCCCCTTTAGCTACTTCCACATCGATAGGGATCGCATTCTTCCCGAAGCTCCCTCCAAGTGGTATATGGAAGGTAAATATCAGAGCGTTTTAGAGATTTTAGATCAATTCGACTATATGTTGGCCAACCGTCCTTTGAATCTACCCAACGAGTTTGCTAGCAGGGTCAAACTCATGAAGCAGACGGATGGTGGTGCACTCTACGCGATTATCAAATAAAGAGTCATTTGGGTGAGGATTTCGGAGAGATGACCCTCCCTAGGCTTTTTCTACCGGTCGTGCGATGGGCCTTTGGATACTCTGTATTCGTAGGTCTAGATCTTGGGAAGCGGACAAAAGAGTGTGAGGCTAAAAAGAACGGACAGCCTATTCTACCCCACTAGACCACCTGCTCTCTATTGACAAGAGGCCTTGGAATCTAGGTCTATCTGGGTCTTTTTCAAGATCTTATCCCCTCCTGCTGAGATGAGAGAGTTGCCATAGAAGGCCAGAGAAGACACACGGTCTCCATGAGTGACGACCTGCATGGGTTTTCCATCAGCCACTCTGTAGACATAAGCCATGTTATTATGTCCAACAGCGAGCAACATATTGTCAGGCGAAAACGTCGGAGCAGAGGCGAATCCTTTCTGAGAGCAAAGAACTTTTAACACCCGCTTGTCCGCGACACTGAGCACAAGCGTTTCCCCCGACCAGAGACTAGCGGCTAGGTACCGACCATCAGGCGAGAAAGTCATATGCTCCCCCGTCGTCGATAGATCGACCGTCAGGTAGTCCGACAGTCCAACAATATCCCCGTCTGCACTCTTCTGACTCTCAAATACTCGTAGCTTGTTGTCCCATGACAGAACTGCAAAGTAACGCCCATCGACTGATAAGCTTGCATACCAAACCCAATGTTGGGTTACGACCTCCGCGACTAGACTTGAAGTCGCGAGATCGATGATACGGGCTTTTTTGTCAGCTGATGCCACAACCAAGTAACGGTCATTCACAGCAAACTCTGCGTGGGGTACCCAGTCGTCTGCATCGAAGCGATAGATAGGAGTGTCGAGGGAGTCTCGATCAAAAACCAAAACGCTAGCGTGAAAGAAAACAGCTATCTTTCTGTTATCATTTGAATATACAGCTTTTCGTATCGCTCGACCACCTGGATTCCATTTTTCAATCAAGTTGAATTCGGCACCTGTCTCAAGTCCCGATAGGCGGGCACTGCCATCATCCGAGGCGCTCAGAAGCCAGCGTCCGTCTTTGGAAATATCGGTATGATTGACCGTTCTCGAATGCTCGATTCGCTTCACCGTCTTGAAACTTCCGATATCAACAACCACAGCAGCTGCATTCGAATCTGGTGACGTACTATTTTGCGTGATCGTGGAAGCAGTCAGAATACCCTGATTTGAAAGGGCAATGTTTCTTATTCTTTGACCAAGATCCAGACTTGCTGTTTCGTTCCAGACTGAATAAAAATGCAGCCCTAAAGCGGGAGAAGCGATATAGAAACTTTTCTGATCGGGCGCGTATCCCATACCTATAATTTGTTCATTTAGACTCAACGTTTTATTTAGCTGCTGGTTCGACACAGAGAACACTTTCGCTTCGCCGTCGTCGGATCCGACGATCGCTGATTGTCCATCACTTGAAACGATCATTGACACCACGGATGAACGAAAAAAGAGGCCCTTATCAAGCCCTTCCAATCGATCCTGAGGATACTTGGATCGAGCGATAAGATCCACAAGGTACCACTCCCCTAAGTCAGACCCTACCAGTACCTTTTTGTCACTCGAAGCAAATGCGATACTCCTAGCTCCATCCCCAACAGGAAAGCGAAGGATCTCTTCAGCAGGTTTGAGGAGCTCAAGCTGTTTGAAAAAGATGACTTCATTGCAGTTGTAGACGAGACTATTGGTTCTAGGCGAAAAGTCCAACACATTGATGGTTCCAAAAGGGCATTGCTCAATCAGCTCAAAAGCGCCGGATGGTTCGTTGGCAATCGAGTGTATACTCTTTTTGTCAGTCGCAACGAACACACGTCTCTCATCATCCGACACAATGAAGGCTCGAATGATTTCACCAGGTATGTCCTGCAGCTTATCCATCTGACCACTCTTGACATCAATCCATTTCAGCTTCGATGACTCCGTGATGAATAAGACTTGATGAGTCGAACTGAGAATTTCAAAAGAATCGACTGACTCTTTGTAAGATGTTTCAACCTTCGATAAGAGATCCACTACGCGTATCTGCTCGGCAGTTTGGACAACGAGGTACTGCCCATTGTCATCAACTTTTGCGTCAAGTATCTCGTAGGAAAAAATTTGCTCAAATACCACCTGCGATTTTACTGCATCTATCACTCTCAGCTCACCGCCCTGACTATAATAGGTCAAGTAGCGCTGATTTCTACTCTGGGAGACCCGCTTCATACTAGATTCGAGATAAAAACGAAGGCCAAAGTCGGTTGTAAAAAAATAGCGTTGTACAAATCCCGAGGCATTTTCTAATTCTATCGTAACGTCTTTTTGTCCTGATATATCTGGCAGCAACGTGATGAGAGACCACTGATCATCTTTCAAGCGAAAAGGCACATACTCGTCCTTACGGATGATCGTATCTGTGCCTGCCTCGAAATAGATTAAGCGCGCACGCAGAAGCGGGGAAGAGCTCGTCAGTTTGAATTCAAGATTGGGGTTCTTCTCGACTTCCACATACATACCCGGGAAGTAAGAGCTCCCACCAATCGCATTGACTACAGGGATACGAGGATCGATAACGATGGTACAAACCGGAGTAATAAATTTGCTACCTAGGTGGTCTGAAACTTCTAGTTGGACTTTGAAGGCATCCTCATCCTGATGTTTGTCATCGGCATCCAAAGCGAAGGAAACCAAACCTCCTCCCAAGATACTGGCGACTTCGAGCAACGGGGTTGCTAGCAGGGGCCGTCGATCGATGGAATGAACAAGCTTCATCTTCAAACCGGCTGCTGGCTTTTCCGATGACAAATTGAGATTAAATGCGTAACGACGATCTCCGACAAAGATCGTATTACTTGAGGAGGGGCAAAATCTCTTGAAGAGAGAACTCTGCAGGTCCGCGTTCTCACCGACTGGTGTGAATGGCTTAAGATTAATGCTCTGTAACTCAAGGGAGCTTGCTATCGGAGGCACCTCGATGATCTCGGCATGCCTTCGATCTTGATGGGTAACGACCAGTGACCCCACGTCCGATGGGTGCAGTTTGAAACACGCTCGCGTACTCAATCGATCCAATATGCTTTTCTGATTCAAGGTCAGAGCAGCGACAGCATCCTTACGAAGCGATTCGGTCCCCAACTTGATTTGAAAATATCGCGCACCCTCACTTATGGGACCTAGATCACGACCACACTTGAGATGCAGCGATTGATGGCTGTTACTCAGCCGTTGGCAGCCCATAATGGACACTAAACTACCGATGACCAGAAGTGCTTTCAGTGTTCCCACAGTTCCCACCCATCCATAACCAATTCATGGGTCTGAGTCTTCTCGAAAGGTGAGGCGGACGCATGTACTGCAACTCTCACACACATCCAGTATCTAAAGCAAAGCACCAGGAGACCATGTGTTCCCCTTGCGGTCCCTAAAAAATCTTTCTTAGAGCTGACAAGTGCCTATTTGCTAGAATGCACTTCTCCGCGTCTAGAAAGTGTAAAGAAGTTGGAATCTTAGATTTTTGAAACCCCAAGGATCCATCTACCAATGCGCCTATGGCTATAGATGTCAACATGCTATGGGGCTCCTTAGAAATCTGACTGGCTGCATGTTCACACCCATACTTACGTTGCACTATGCAACGGATCGAAGCTAGAGTGAGCCTAGAATCTAAGATTCATCTTCAAGATCGCCTGCCAACGGCCAGGGCTCCAAAGGGGATCTTGGGTAATCATCTTGATCTCCTCATAGAGTTCCCGGTGGCTGGGATCCACCAACAAATTCTGACCATTCTTCACAGTATCTTCATAGCCCTCAGGCATCACACGCACGAAGTGCCCAATACGTTTAGAATAAAGATCCGTAATCCTTGCCAAAAATGGATCTGACAAAGCATGATAGTCAATAATGATTTGGTCAAGACCTGCATAATAGCCGATGAGTCCTATGTTACCCCTCACCAGCACCTGTTCCTGTCGATGTTTGATGATATCGTCTCTAAAGCGATGCTTCGGGAAGTCTAGGTGTTCCCTGCTGGCACGGACGTACTGATAAAAGGAAAGTGACTCAAAATAGAACCCTTTTTCATCGACAACACCGCTCGGAGGGACCCCAGAAACTTTGTAAGCCTCATTCGTCCATATGGGGGCTTTCTGAAAAGAAAGGTTATAGCCAAGCAGAAGAACGCTTAGAGCCAAAAAAGACGGTCTTTGAACTACGTACTGGGAGATGATCAACACCGCAACCAGAAAGGAGCTGGTGAGAAAGCGCCCCTGCATGAAGTCGCCGCCCACCTTTGCAACATAAATCAAATTGACAAGAATGCTAAGAGCTGGCAGCCGCAGGTCTACCGTAACCTTCGGTAGACAACCTACAGCGAGAGCTGCCCCAGTCACAAGACCTAAGATTGGATCTCCTACAAACGATGATTTGAGATAGGTCAGACCTTGCAGGAAAGACTCTTGGAAAGAAATTCCCGTATTGAGTTTTGCATAAGCTGTATTTGGCAAAAGGAATCCATAATACAACAGACTGAATGCAGTCCATAAAGCAAAGGGAGAAGCAGCAACTATGGTACTGAGAATCAGAAACCTGTGTTGTCGGAAAAGGATTCTCCCTTGCCACATGAGAAAAACAAGAGGTATTACGGTCAAAAAAACCAGATCGTGCCGGTTGCATAATCCAAGACTAAAGATACAGACAGACGCAAGTAGTCTTGCTCGACTTGGACCACGCTTGATGGAAACGAAAAAGAGTGTATAGAACACAACAATGATGAAATGGGAGAGTGCATTCTCCAAGCCAGAACTTGAGAAATCAACGAAAGCCTTAGAAGAGAAAAGAGCAACCATCAGAGCCAAGCCAATAGACTTTTCCCTTGAAAATCTTAGCAGAATCAGCAAGGTAACCAAAGATAGCAAGCATCCAATGACGATAGAATTGAGAAACATATCGGCCGTCAGCAGGCGAGATCCTGCGAGGACAAAAAACCATAGTGGATGTGTGAAAGCCTGGACCCGCTCGTGTGGGTTCCAGCGAGGACCATTCCCAATAAACAGCTGCTCGACACTCCGGAACGTGATATAAGCATCCTCAGTGACCCATGCATTGATAAAGTAGGTCGCTAGACAGTATGCAATCGCTAGGAAGACTCCAACACCAAAGATAATCCTCGATCTGTCGTTCAATAATCTTCGCACTCATTTCTCCTTGGACAAGACTATAACGGAGATGTTACTTAACTTCTGCGCCCCTCACCTTCGGTGTCGGCCGCCATGCAGAAAAATGCCGCAATGACGTGCATAATCACAAGCATCGACACAACAAAACATTTCTTCAGTAAGGCTGAAGACAATAAAAACGTCGCAGGTGACGAGGTAGAAACAAACAGTCTATCCAATAGAACTGCGTCTATCAACAAATCCCGACGTATTCGATGGGATCTCCACAGATGTACTGACGGGCAAAGAACTCTTCAATCGATAAATCTCCCGGGAACCCTGTTGGAATCTATAAGAAACGTCACCATCCCGATCTGAGCAGCGACATACGCATAGACAACGTGGACAATCGCTACAACCAAATGATCAGCGATGGACTGTCACTTGAAATGTCAGATGACAAAACCTTGCTACTCGATTTGACGCAAGAGCTCAAGAGTCCGCTCACCATCGAGGCGCTCGATGGAACCAGCGGGGAGTAGGCTCAGCGAACCCAACGGAACGACCGAACCTTCGGTCAAGGGACAGTGACAGAGCTCGCATCAACAAAGCTAAGTCTCGCAACTTTGAATGTTTGCTTGGAGAAGCGCTAGTGAGCAATTTTTTCGTGATCGAATAGAACCACGTTGATACCTAGCACAGGGTGACGACATCAATCGGAATCCGTACAGGACCACCGGAGCATCGACAGGCAAGGAGAGCATAGCAGGTCCCTTGGCGGGCCTCTGCTATTTTTGGGTATCGCTCGTCTCAAGTTTTCTGCAACAAACCTTATCGGGCCTGCAACTCAAACGAGGGATATTCGCTCGGATAAGGAGTGAGTGCGTCGGCAAACAAAGTTATCTGCCACATCAGGAGAACGCATTTTTTTGCAAGGTGGTACGAGCACCGCGCGAATGCCATGATGAGGGTGAGGCATGCAAAATTCAACGGAACTCTCGACCGCATCATCGATCAATACAAGGTGACGACCGCCAAAAGACGCAAACCGAGGGGGCATGGTATAGGGACCCCGGAAGCCTGAGGCTAAACCCCAGGCTTTCCCGTGGCCCGACAGCGATCAGAGGCGATCGTTTTGAATCATGAAGAGCGGTTGGCCGGCAAGGCCACTTGGATTGTAAGCAGCAATTGTACCCAGATTGTAGACGCGTCCAGAAATTCCCGGTATGTTTTCAAAACAAACGCCCCAATCGTCGCCCACCGTATAGCCACCTAAAACATCATTATTGCCCGGGGCAACGGTATAGGTTCCTTGCTTCCGGCCAGTGTTAGGATGATACAGGGTTACCCGCGCAGGAACCGACCAGCTATTGAAAAATGCTGCTGTCGCGACTTGCCCGCCAAATGCTGCCGGTTTATAGCTTGCGGGGCAAGCGGCTGGGGGTAGCGGTGGGGCTAGATCAACAATAGGACAGTTCACCTCCATGTTATGCAGGGTCGGGTTTAGAACAGCCGAGCTGATGTCTTCATGGAACCTGTAGTCCTTCAGGTTGATCAAGCGGCCGCCGTTGGCTAGGAAGGTGATACACGTACCCTGGTAGTTGGCGTCGAGAAAGAGGCTGAGCTCCACGCGGGTATCGCTCACAATGCGAAGCGATGAGATCTCGTCATCAAAGGTATCGATTTCCATCGATGCTGCGTGACGTTTTTTGAAATCCGGTTCGCGCCAACGATTTGCGCAGTCCATTAACGACGTGGCATCACCCTTCCCGTCATTGTCGGTATAAAATGTCACAGTACTCTGGCCGGGTGCACAGGCCTGGGCAAATGAAACCTGGGGCATAACAAAGCCCAAGAGAGGTGCCACTGCAAGCAAGATCGATCGCATCAACATAGATAAACTCCTTGATTCTGAAGACCCGATCCCTGAGGTGATCCTCCGCTGATGGCTTAGCTGATCGACCGTCGCAAGCTAGCGAGCCGCGAGCCCATGGCAGCCCGTCGACCATCAGCGCTGAGCAAATCTCGGTCACGCAGACACAACACCTAGCAGGGATCGAACTGTTCCTGTGGTGTGCTCAGCATCCACTATTCCTTGCATGAGACAGCAAAGCGCGTGCCAAGACCCTCCAAGTCATCGGAATGACAGAGATAGACGAAAGGGGGACGAGACCCGATGATGATATCTAGGAAGAAATCATACAGAGTTGCAGCATATCCTTCGAAGAATCGGAGGAAATTGCTCTGCACCAGGCCTTCGGGTCTAAGCCGGAGAGTGTGTCGACAGCTTGAGACACGGACCCATCTGTTCGTTCCTGGCGAGTTGGACCGACCTCACGGGTGGCCGGCCTTAAATGCCCGTGTCAGCGTTGGACATGGTCCAGAGGCTAGGCCCTTCAGGTTTCGAAGCCAGGAGTGGACAGACGGTCCATGAGGAAGTGAAGGTTTTGATGCAACGACTCCAGGGAGGCATTCAGCTTCATACAGACAGAAGACTTCTTCGCACGCGCCAAGCATCATCTCTCTGCATCGCTGCCTCGCTTAAGCACAGACATGACTTAGCTGCTCAGCATCGACTTAATCAACTCGCTAGCCTCACGACCATCGAAACGACCTTTGATCTCGCCTGACACACCTTTCATAACCTTTGCGAAGTCAGCTCCTGGATTTTGTGCCACAAAATCTTGCACCAGGGCTTTGAACTCGTCGCGCGTCATGGGCTTTGGCAGGTATTCCGCTAAGCAATCAATCTCAGCCCGAATCTTATCAAGTTCGGCAGAGCCCTGCGGGTAGCTTTCCATGGAATCTCGTAGCTTCTTAACGTGGGCAATCGCCACTTCGCTCTCAGCTTTGGGTTTCGGTGAGGTATTATTCTCGATAAAGGCACTTTTGAGCATGCGCAATGCGTCAAGTCTTACTTTATCCTTCGCTTTCATCGCATTCTTGATGTCTTCTGTTACTTTTTCGAGCATGAGTCTATCCTTTTTATGAGATGTCACTAGAGTCGGATAGCAAATCAAAAGACGGTACGAAAGCTAAATTGTCGTGCGGGGCTCGAGCCGTGAAACGATTTCCCAGAGGGAGAGGGTCGACATGCCAGTCGCCCTGATAGGCCCCCTCCCGTTAGAACACGCTGCCCCTTCCGGCGAAGCATCAAGCCTTTGCCCTAAACTCTCGCTTGAGGAAACCCAAGAGAGACCTAGACCACGAAAGCACCATCCCGCAGAGTTTTCAAAGATGTTACGAGCGTCTGGCTATCAGGTGTTGAAGCAAAGTCCTTGGGTAGGATCCACGATCCTGACAAGCAAAGGACCTGAGTGAGCGCTGCAAACTCTCGCCAGTTATCGGAGTGAAGACCCCCAGAGGGTACGAACGTCATAGCAGCAAAGGCTGTGGCCATTTGAGCCAGGTACTGGCTGCCCAGAGCCCCTGCCGGAAACACCTTCGCGATCGTACCACGGACCTGACGGAGCTGCATGAGCTCGGTGGGTGTGCTGATGCCCGGCAGGTAGGGGAAACCAAGGGCGTGGGCCGAACGGAACAGATCAAGATCCAGCCCAGGACTGACTCCAAATGCGGCTCCAGCTGCGTGAGCCTCGCGCAGCTCCTCCAGCGTCAGCAAGGTGCCGACTCCAACCTTGAGTTCGGGGAAGTGCTGCCGAAGAAGACTCAAGGCCTCCCAGGTAAAGGGGCTACGCAAGAGAATTTCGAGACAGGGATAGCCTGCCTCCTGCAGAATTCGCCCTAAAGCCATGGTTTCTTCGACCGTGTGGAGTGTCACGGTAGGCAGGATCCGCGCTTCACGCAGCATAAGCTTCAGGGATTCATCCATGGTTCTGACCTCTTCGCATTGATCAGTCTTCGTCGAACACCGATGCTGCGCCAATCAACCCAGGTTGATTCGCGATGACGACATAGGTGGGAATCGCCGCAAGATAGTTGCGGAACCGTCCTTTGCTCTCGAAACGTTCCCGAAATCGACTGCTTGCAAAGAATTCCTTAAAGCGAGGGATAATTCCTCCCGCAATGTAGACTCCACCTTTGGCACCGATCTGCAAAGCATAGTCACCTGCAACGCTCCCGAGTATCATGCAGAAGCGTTCGAGGGTCTCTCGACACAGCGGATCGTGACTTTCGATCGCATGGGACGTGATATCAGCAGCCTCGGAGAGCACGGCTGCTTTCTTGGAGTAGGCACAAAGAGCCTGATAGATGTTGACGAGACCCGCACCGGAGAGGAGGTCCTCGTTCGAAACGAAACCATGTTTTTCCAGAAGGAAGTGGCGAATATGTTCCTCGACAGCGTCCAATGCAGCGAAGCTTGCATGCCCCCCTTCGGTGGCCAATGGCAGCGGTTTAGGATGTGCGGGAACCAGGGCGGCCATCCCCAGTCCAGTCCCAGCCCCCAGGACTGCAATCGCCTGATGGGAGAGAGCTTGCCCTTCCCCAACCTTCATCAACTCGCGAGGCCCCAGGTAAGGAATACTTCGAGCTACGGCCTCAAAGTCGTTGATGACAGTCAGCGACTCGAGCCCAAGTTGGCACTTCAAATTCTGGACCGAAAACGACCACGAATTGTTGGTGAAAGAAATGTGATCACCGGCAACAGGAGAGGCCACAGCAAAACAGGCTTTTTTCGGATAGACGATGCACTGGGCCTTGCTCAGGTAATGCATGACCACATCTTTGAGATCAGGGAAATCCTTGTTCGACATCCGCTCGATGCCGAAGACCTCGTTGCCCTCTGTGGTCACAAGACCCAGACGCGCGTTGGTCCCACCGATGTCCCCGACGAGATAATGATTCATAGAAAGCCGACTCCTCCAGACGATCCCCGGCCGAGTCACGGCCGAAGGACGGAATTCCATCAAAACGACTTTATAGCCGATGGGAAGGGGGAAAGAACACTCGTTTTCGGAAGGCACGTCAAAGATGTGCGCAATCTGGTTTCAAATCTCGTTAAATTCCCACATCTGCGCCGACTCAGGAAAAACCATGGCACCTTTGTTGCAGCAGGGAGGTTCGGCGAACACCCGAGGCCTCCAAACGGAAGGCTACCCCATAGCCGGGAGGAGCTTCTAAATGCGTTTTCCGAGCCTTTGGCGTACAAAGAATAGCGCTTGTCAGCACCTGATTTTCGTGGTTATTTAACGCCAACTTACAATGGATTTTGAGAGTCGTCACAGGGGGAGGGGGTTATTAATATCCTACAGAAAATTCAAAAAACCAGGCCGTTTCTGAGTAAGTCGGAGTTGAAGGTCGCCGACGTGGTCCTCGCCGACCCAAATGCCGCGATCCGTTCGAGTATTGCCGCATTGGCGCGAACCGCTGATGTGAGCGAACCGACCGTCAACCGCTTCTGCCGTAGCCTTGACTGCAGTGGCTTCCCCGACTTCAAACTGCGGGTTGCGCAGAGTCTTGCGAGTGGAACTCCCTATGTGAACTCGAACGTCGAAGCCAACGACTCGGTCAAAGACTTTTCAGTCAAGATATTCGAGATGACCATGGCAGCGCTTGAGGACGCGAAGTCCAACCTCGATTTCGACGTGATCAGCCGATCCATCGACGCGTTGTCGGCGGCCCGCAAGATCGAGTTTTATGGACTCGGCGCCTCAGCGTCCGTCGCATTGGATGCGCAGCACAAATTCTTTCGACTCAACACGCCCGTAATCGCCTATACCGACGTTATGATGCAGCGCATGTCTGCTGCAGTAGCCAGTCGTGGCGACGTGATTGTGATCATATCCTACACAGGCCGTACGATTTCAACCGTCGACGCGGCAAGACTCGCTCGGGAAGCCGGGGCCACTGTGATCGGGATAACTATGCCAGATAGTCCACTTGCGCAGCATTGCAGCCTGGTGATCTCGGTCGAGACTTCGGAGGATACCGATATTTTCACACCTGCAATTTCGCGCCTTATTCACCTGACCATCATCGACGTGCTTGCCACGGGCGTCACGCTCAAACGTGGGCCCGATTTTGTCGAGCATCTGAAGAAGATTAAGAACTCGTTGAAAGCGACACGCTTCACACGCGAAGAGGCTCGACTCAGCTAGGTATGACTTTGACTAGACATAGACTCTGCGAAGGTAGAAAAGAAGTGTGACGCGCGGAGGGTCGACCTAAGAAGAGGCAAGAGACTGCATCCAACTGTCGATGGCTTGGAAAAGCCTGAAGCGCGATTCATCTGGGGGGAAACAAAGTGCAAGCGCAACTGAAGATCAGTAATCTGAGCAAAGTCTATGACAACAAGGTCAAGGTGCTCGACAATATCAACCTCGAAATCAAAGAACGCGAGTTCTTGGTTCTGGTCGGACCCTCCGGTTGTGGCAAATCCACGCTGCTCCGGACCATCGCTGGTCTGGAAGAAGTCAGCCAGGGCGATATTTTTATCGCCGGCCGCAATGTCACAGATCTTCAGCCGAGGGATCGGGACATCGCGATGGTGTTTCAGGATTACGCTCTCTATCCGCATATGACAGTCCGTGAGAATCTGGCCTTTGGCCTGAGGATGCGCGGCACTGCACCAGAGAAGATTGAAGAAGAAATTTCTCGCGCAGCGAAGATTCTCAAGATCGAAACATATTTGGATCGCAAACCATCACAGCTTTCGGGTGGTCAACGCCAGCGCGTCGCCATTGGCCGCGCGATCGTTCGGCGCGCCAGTCTTTTTCTTTTCGATGAACCGCTGTCGAACCTCGACGCGAAGCTCCGATCCCAAACTCGTATCGAGCTCGCTGATCTGCATCAAAAAATTGGGGCAACCTCGGTCTACGTCACCCACGATCAGGTCGAAGCGATGACACTGGCCGACCGCATCGTTGTGCTGCATGGTGGCGTGATCCAGCAGATGGGCGCCCCGCTTGACCTCTACAACTATCCTGCGAATAAGTTCGTAGCCTCCTTCATCGGCAGTCCGGCTATCAACTTCTTCGAGGGCACCCTGAGCTATGAGGGTGGTCGAACCACGTTCCAGTCAGGCCCTCTCACGATCGATTTCACAGGCTCGCCCGTGCCGAAGACGTCTGGGCCCTACACGTTGGGCTTGCGCCCCGAAGCGATCAAGGTGCTGGCGCGATCAGGTCGAGAAGCTGAAGGATCGATTGACATGACAGTCGAAGTCCTTCTGAAAGAGCCACACGGACACGAAGTGCACATGGTCGGTGACATCGCGGGTCAACAGGTGATTATCCGGAGCGCCAACCCAAAACGCCTTGAAGTCATCAGTGAAGCCAAGCGTGGGGACAAGCTGCCCTGCACCGTGGACCGAGAGGCCATGCATTGGTTTGAAGCGGGTGACAACGGCAAGCGTGTCGAGGTCTAATCGTCATGCTACAAATCACTTTAGCGCGAGATCATCTCCTCTGCGGCTACGGGACTCAGATGGATCCCAGCGTGGACCTATCCTACTCAGGACAAGCAGGGACCGGAGCTCGACCGAGTATTTTCTTCGGACCGACGCGGGACGCCTTGCATCTTGTAACCCAAAAGCTGCACACCGCCTTGGTGATTCGACCACGGCAGCTCCAAGACTTACAGGCCCGCGTCTGGATCGTAGCGCTACCAGGTGGCGATCGCGAAGTCACCAAACTTTGGCGCGAACAGTCCGAGTCCTTGGGCCGTCAGATCAAGCCGCAGGTGCAATACTGTGAATTTCAGCAGACCCGCAGCGAGCTTGAACGTACGTCTGACATTTATCATCAGGAATTTCGAATCCGAGACGGACACTTGCCGCCCGACCTCGCCGAACTTCGTCTCAATATCACGGCTGCTATCGATCAGGATGCTCTGCGGGAAGAGTGGACCTTGACTCGTTTGCCATCCACCCACGAGGCCTGGCTGGTTTACTGGTTTCAATCGGAAATCGGGGCATCTTCGGAGATGCAGAGCACGATTTTCTACGAGAAAGGATTTGCACTCTGCTCGTATCGCGGTCCTGTCTGCTTTGGCCTGCAGGCGCTATGTCGGGGTCAGAGTTTGCCGGTTGTCCATGCTGACTGCGGTGCGCTACAGCATCAGACGGCAGCCTCGCGTTTTGCAGATCTTCTGCGAGGCAGTTGGTCGCGAGACGAGCTTCTGGGCTTTTACCATACAGCTGCGCGCATGGAGCCGGCTACTTGGGTGATCGAGCCTCGTTCGCTCTGTTCCTTGGGTGCCACGGACGGTATGATCGCCTGGCAGATGCCACGCAACGAAAGCTTCGAGCTCCGCTTCCGTCTGGCAAAGTCGCTTGTCGACTTCGAAAAGCCGCTCGAGCCGCTCGATTTTGAAGCGATCCGTGGCGCAGATCAAACGTGGCTCAAACAGCAAAAGGCCGCCCCGACCAACCTGACACCATCACTCCGCGATCTCTATGCTAGAACTCTCCTCACTCTCCGCCAAATGCAGGATCCGGGGGGTGGTATCATCGCCGCTCCGGAATTTCACTATGCCTTTACCCATTGCGGGGGCTACGGCTTCTGCTGGGGACGCGATGCAGGTTTCATTTCTTATGCGATGGACGTATGCGGGATGCATGCGGAGTCGGATCGCTTCTATCGCTACATGAAACTTTGTCAAAACGCTGATGGCAGCTTTCTCCACCGACACGACATGCAAGGCTATCTAGGCTCCAGCTGGGGCCTCTTGCAACCCGATGAGACGGGCAGCGTTCTCTTCGGACTATGGAAGCACTACAGCATGGCGAAAAATCCCCAGGTGATCGAGGACCTGCGGGACATGATCGACAAGGCTGCCAACTGGCTCGCCGATGCTCGGCATAGCTTCGACCCCATGCTACCGATCGAAGGTTTCGACCTCTGGGAAGAGCGCGAGGGTGTCCACCTCTACAGCGTCGCTGCGATGGCAGCGGGTTTAGAAGCAGCTTGTCATATTTATGAGGCCATGAACTGGAGCGTTCCGAACAAGTGGAGCACTCGAGCTCAGGAGCTCGTCGAGCTTTGTAATTCCTCACGCTTCATTCAGAACAACCCCAAAGACGTGGCCTTCGCACGGACACTCAGACGCCGGATCAACAGCGGTCTTCTGGCCCGAAGCGAGCAGATGGGTCTGCCCGTCTTCCGGGGCACGAGCCCGACCGGGCGGATGCTGTTCGAGCTCGAGCAAGATTTCGTGCTCGATATCTCGCAGGTAGCTGTTTCTTATCCTTACCGAGTGATCGATATCAAAAGGCACGGGGAAGCACTCGACCAATTGATCGAGCAGATCTACGCTCGACTCTGGCGTCCCGGGCAGGGTGGTATCGGTCGTTACGAAGCGGATTTTTACCGAGACGGAAATCCTTGGATCCTCACTACCCTTTGGCTGGCTCTGGCTGCTGCCGAACGTGGCAAGTTGGAAATAGCTCAATCCGCATGGGATTGGGTCCTAGCGCATATACCCGAGGAAGGCCTGCTTCCCGAGCAGATCGATCCAGAAAATGGCCGCACGGCCTGGGTTTTGCCCTTGACTTGGTCGCATGCAATGTTCGCCCTGGCAATCCATCAATTACCAAAAGAGGTGCTCTCATGAAGACACGAATGGTCGGCCCTGCACTGTTTACCATGATGATGGCCGCGTCCGCAGCACAAGCTCAGGACACGGTCCAGATCAACTTCTGGGAACAAGATCCACCAGCGGTTGCAGCTGAGATCGATAAGTGGATCGCAGTCTTTCAAAAGGAAAACCCTAAGATCAAGATCGTGCGCCAGCACTATGAGAACGAGGAGCTGCGGACCAAGTTCTTACGCTCTTCGGTGACCGGTGACGGCGCTGATATCGTTTACGGTCCGAACGACATCGCTGGTGTGTTTGCTACTGCCGGCGTTGTACAGCCCGTTGATAGCTTCATCAATCCGGCTCAGTTCAGCGAAACCTCGTTGGGCATGACCAAGCTGGACGGCAAAATTTGGGGTGTTCCCCTGAGCGAGAGCTCCTTCCTGCTAATGTACTACAACAAGGATTTAGTGAAGGAAGCTCCGAAAGACACCAAGGAGCTGCTGACTCAGGCCAAAGCTTTTACTGATGCTAAGCAAAACAAGTACGGTCTTGCTTTCTTTCAGTCCGAACCCTTTTGGTTTGCAACCTTCCAAGGTGGCTTCGGCACCTGGCCGCTGACCCAGCAAGGCACCAGCTATAAGGTCACCATCGACACACCCGAAACCACCAAAGCTCTTCAGTATCTCGTCGATCTGAAGGACAAAGAAAAAGTGGTTCCTGCTGAGTGTAACTACGACTGTGCGAAGAACCTCTTCCTATCCGGCAAGACTCTCTTCCACTTCAACGGCGACTGGGAACTGAACGCTTACAAAGAGAAGTTCGGTGACAAACTCGGCATCGCTCCTCTGCCCGTGATCAGCGAAACCGGCAAGCCTCTGACCCCGATGATCGGTGGCCGCTTCCTCTTCGTCAACGCAAGCACCAAGGGTCCTAAACTGGATGCCGTGAAAAAGTTCGTAACCTTTGTCACCTCCAAGATGGTACAGCAGCGCATCGCTCTCCAGCTGAACAGCATCCCCGCTTCGCTCGAGGCTCGCAACGACCCAAAAGTCAAAGAAAATGCGACTTTGACTGCCTTGATCAATGCTGCAGCCAATGCCAAGCCAATGCCACCCCAAGTGGAAATGCGAGCGGCATGGGATGGTATGCGCATCATGGTTCAGCGTGCGATGTCGGGTAAGGAAACCCCGGCTGTCGCCGTGAAAACCGGTCAAAAAGCTGCAAATGAAGCGCTAAAGGCTGTGCAGGAAACTCCAAAGAGTAAGAGCGCCGCGAAGTGAAAAGGTGGGGCCCGGATGGCCCCCCTCTGCTGTTTCGAATGTTTGATGCAAACAGGCTTTGGCTGGAAGACCAGAGTCCTGTCTACTGGGGGGATGAGAAGCTATGAACTTGTCTGTTATGCCAGCCATCATCGAGCTGCTCAAGCTCGGAGGCATCCTGCTCCTGATGCTTGGCTTCGCCTTTGCTTACCTGTTGGTCAACTACAGGGTTTGGAACTCCAAGCTCTATCTCCTCAGCAAAGTCCTCCTCGGTCTCAGCCTTGGTTTCTTTTTGAAAGCAGCGGGCGCCTCATGGCTGACTGCGGGATTTGGCTTGGCGGTGCCCGTTGCTATCGGACTCTACTTCCGCTATATGCTCAAGGGCCGGTACCGAACACCCGCCTACTTCTTAGCTCCAGCGATTCTAGGTATCATCCTCCTATTTCTCTACCCACTGCTTTATCAATTTTTTCTTTCCTTTCATGACCTGAGTCTCAAGACTTTTGCAGATTGGGTCCGGGAGGGTTCGGCGCCTTTAGCAGGTTCGTTTGGACTTGAAAATTATTTTGAAGTATTCCGCGATCGAGCGACTGGACAATCGTTTGTGGTCGTACTTGGCCGCACTTTACTCTGGACCTTCATCAACCTGGTCTTCCATTTGGGACTCGGCCTAGCCTTGGCTATGCTTTTGAATACCCCTGGTATGCGAGGCGTAGGTATCTACCGAACGATTTTAACGCTGCCTTGGGTGATGCCTCAAGTCATCGCCGTTCTCGTGTGGCGCTCAGATTTCAACGAGAGCGTTGGCTTCATCAATCAGTTTATCAATGTGACCAACCAGCTTATCTCCTTCCAGGTCGGTGACAACCTCATTCAGCCCTTGACTTGGATTGGCTTCCAGCCTCGGCAATGGTTCGTCGATCCAACAGCCCTATTCATGGCGGCCTGTATCGTCAATATTTGGCTTGGTGTTCCCTTCATGATGATCAATTCACTCGGCGCTCTGCAATCCATTCCGAAGAGTGTCTACGAAGCGGCATCGATCGATGGGGCTCGCGCTTGGCAACGCTTTTACCATGTGACTCTGCCTCTGCTCAAACCGGTGATGGTCCCAGCAGCCATGCTTGGTGCGATCTGGACCTTCAACAATCTCAATGTCATCTACCTGATGACTGACGGAGGCCGATACGAGGGGGCCGATATCCTGGTAACGGATCTCTTCAAACAAAGCTTCACGTACTACCGTTACGGATTCGCGGCGGCTTATTCGTTCGTCATCTTTGCTATCCTTTGTGTTTTCACGTATCTACAAACGCGACTGACCGCTGAAGGCAAGCCGATCCCAGATAAAAAGGCCGAATCGGCAGCAGCTCAGAACCAACTCACGCAAAAACCCAATCTTAGCTCGACGAGGGTATGACCATGGCTGCGACCATCAATAAAGTTTCACTACCTCGGCTCCTCACCGTGCACCTCCTGCTCTCCGTAGCGTGCATCGTTGCGACGTTCCCGATCTTCCGTATCGTGGCAATCTCGTTTCGGAATACGGATACCGTCAGTGCTGCGGCTAAATCGAGCTTTCCCCCTCCCGGCGAAGCCACTGCGGATGACTATGTGAAGTTTTTTGCAGATGCGGTCGTCCCCTATGAGATCATCGATGCGATCCTTGGCAAAGAGAAGGCTGCACCAGCGGTCGTCGAGTCCGTCAAGGAAGAAGCTACTGCGATCGACCCCAACGATCCCTTTGCCTCCCTCGATCAGGCGAGTGCAAGCAAGGTCACGGAGCGTCGCTGGTATTCGAACTATACAGACCTCTTCTCCCGCTACCTCTTCCTTCAGTGGATCTATAACAGCATCATGATATCACTGTCGGCTTCGCTGATCGGTATCTTTTTGTCAGCAACGGCTGCCTATGCATTTTCCCGTTTTGAGTTTCCGGGCAAGCGTTTTGCTCTGGGTTTTCTCTTTATGACTCAGATGATCCCTGGACCGCTCATGATCATCCCAGTTTATCTTGTCATCAAAAGCCTGAACCTCGGCAACTCCTATGCAGGTCTCGTGATTGCCATGTCGGTGACGATCCTTCCCTTCTCAATCATGGTGCTTCGCGGTTATTTCGAAACAGTACCGAAGAGCTTGGAGGAGGCGGCCCGTGTCGATGGTTGCACGGCCGTATCAGCCTTCTTTCGAATCCTCCTTCCACTCTCGACTCCCGCATTGGCGATCGCCTTTCTCTTTGCCTTCACGAGCGCCTGGAGCGAGTTCCTCTTGGCTTCGACTTTGATCGACGATGCATCCTTGCGACCATGGACGCTAGGTCTTATGGAATTCAGTGGCAACTACGATGCGCGATGGGGTCTCTTTGCAGCGGGTTCGGTCGTGATTGCCTTGCCCAGTATGATACTGTTCCTCTATTCTTCGAAGTATGTGATCTCCGGCCTGACCGTCGGTAGTGTCAAAGGTTAAGCTGGTCATTGTCCCGCCAGACTCCTACGTCAGCTCTGCGAGGCCGTGCTTGTGACTCAAGCCACGGCCTGCCCCCTCCCCCTGTAGGCGAGCTCTATCAAACGCAGCTCACAAAAAGCTATGCTTAGAATCTTTGTGTGATTCGCTATCCAGTGATGCCCGTTTTCGTTGCACAACTGGAGTCCTGAAGGAGCGGTCATCCCGCAAGGCAGAACAAAGGTTTCCATCGCCAGCGTCACCATTCAGACGTTTTCCGCGAGCTTTAGAAAAAGTGACTTGTCTGAATGGACGCAGAATAAGAACCTATACGACAGACAAATCCCGCCAGTCTGAACCCACGAATTTGAACGTGACAAAGACACTGTGGATTGATTTAATTGAGCCAAAGTAAATTAGGAGAGTGTGATGGCGTCCAAAGCGCTTTTGGCGGAGCTTCAGGCTGCTATAGCGAATCATTTGGAAGCTCACAAAAACCTGAGCATCCAGTCGATCTCGAATAAAAGTGGGGTGAGTTATTCGACCATTCGCCGCATTCTTCAGAACGAGGCGAACGATGTCCGGGATGAAACGATACTCTCGCTGATTCTGGTCGTCATGCCCCAGGATCAACGACTGCAGTTTCTTCAGACTCACTACCCATCCTTGGGTGCGCTGCTGCAGGATACACAAAAGCAGGAAGATCCGACGATCGATCACTTCAAGTTGAGGATGTATCGATTTAAGGATCCGCATAACTATATCCTCAAGATGGCTCTGACCATTCATGGAACATCCCGCAAGGATGTCTTTCGTCTGCTCGGAGAGCGCGGGGTTAATGCGCTCGATGAAATGATCGACGATAAATTCCTGATCGAAGATAGGAACAACCGCATCAATCACCCGGCGCGAGGCTCGTTTATCATGAACGCTGATGACATTCTCCATCAGGTGAAAAAGGATGCAGACTATTTTGATAAACATCTGGTCGGTTCCCCATTCGCTCGCCTGGCTCACCTTTCAGCCTCGCTCAGCGTTTCGGCTTACAAGGAACTGATCGATCTCGTAAATGAATTCGTCAGGAAAAGCGATCGATTGAAGGAAGCGCCTCAGAGTCAGGGGCCGATTCCTGTCTTTGTAGACGTTATGGTCAATACCTATGATCGTGCATCTCTCACAGGAGTCAGTTGATGCGAGCACTTATTCTGTCTCTTATGGCCACATTTTGGTTGACGGCCGGCTCAGTCCAAGCCCGTAACGGCGAAACAGGCATCCTGATCGTCATAGGGAAGTTTGAAGTTCAGATCGACGAGTCCAATCGCCAGGTCATTGTGATCTGCGAAGACGATTGGAAGCGAGTCCAATCCGTATTGGATGAGGGGTACGAACCTCATGTTTATTTTGCTGGTATCGGGGTCTATCTCGTCGAAGAAGAGGACGACGGGACTCTTCGTATTCATAAAGCTGAAGAGGAAGAAAACATAACAATGAAGTTTCACGCGTGCCCAGTTCACGATCCGAGGCAGTGCTAAGCGATTGGCTTTCCCAAGCTTCCCACAAAAAGGTAGGAGAGGAGCTTGCTCCTCGACCTCCTACACCACCGGACGTACGGTTCCGTATCCGGCGGTTCGTTTAAGCAGACCTAACTCCACGTACCCTGTCCAGTAGTGACTCAAGACCAAGTTGATCGAGTGGCCTAGAAACATGCGCTTCCAGGGACGATCGACGGCACTCTTGCTGGCATTGACCCGTAGCTTGAGGGATTTTTCAAGAAAGTTTGTGAGCGACCGCAAAACGCGTTCTCTTGAAGCTTTTGACTGAACATACACGTTGCAGTCATCCGCGTAGCGGGCGAAGCTGTGCCCACGTCGCTCCAGTTCCTTGTCCAGATCCGTTAGCAGGTTATTCGACAAAAGTGGGGAACGCGGCCTCCCTTTGAGGGGTTCCGACTGTGACCACTTCCAGCGATCCATTTGCAAGGACCGGAGCCCTCAGGTATCGACGGATCAGGAGGAGCAGGATCGCGTCACCGACACGGCGGTAGAGCCGAGACATCAAAACATCATGATTGACTGTGGCAAAGAACTTTTCAAGGTCCATATCCACAACCCATCGTCGGCCTTCGTTTACAAACTGCTGCGCCGCCTGCACTGCCTGATGGGCACTACGATTGGGCCGAAATCCATAGCTCGAATCCGAAAATGTTGGCTCAAATATGGGGCTCAAAACCTGACGGATGGCTTTGCTGAATCACGCGATCCAACACCGTGGGAATGCTGAGCTTGCGCTGGCCGCCCCCGGGCTTTGGAATTTCGACACGCAGCACAGGCTACGGTACGTAACGACCCTCAACAAGCTCCTCTCGAATCCTTGGCCACTCACTGCGGAGATAGGAGTGGAGATCTTCCACCGACATCCTGTCGACGCCAGCGACGCCCCCCATTGGCTATCACCTGCTTTGTGGCCTTCAACATGTTCTCACGCTCGATCACCACTGACATTAAATCCAGGGACTTCTTCGCACTTATGTCCACCGCATCTACAACCACGCATCCTGTAAGTATTGGGCTTTAAGGATAATGGACGTCTCACCCTGCATGGCCGCTTCGTATGCGGTTTCTGTTCGTTGAGCCAGTGCTTTGCCTGCGGCTTCCTTCAGATTCCACATCGCGATGGACACCCTTGCCGTCCGGCTAACGCTTCCCCCTACCGGGTAATGGACTTTCACCATCAAGTGATTGCGCCCTGCCAGGCGCACCACAAAAAAAGGGCCTGCAGCAAGCAGGCCCCAAAAACCAAGAGATCAAACCTCAACCTTTTTGGATCGTACGGAAGAGAACTTCCTGTCCTTCGAGGTTCCTTCAGAAGCAGCGAAATTCAAGCTATTTTCTGATGGTTGACTCCAATCAGACTTTTCATTCGCGTGCAAAAGGTCCATTTACCCCCATTAAAGGTCACGTAAACTTTCTTGTCAAACCAAAACCCAAATATTATGAATGTTTAATTTGACTGATCTAGATTCAGGAGGCTTCCTCCTCCCGTTCCTCACTTCCCGGCTCACTCCGTAAGCGACGAATGACATTGAGAGCGATGAGGGTGCGGACCAGATGAGTCGGATGGAAGGCGACGTTAGTCACTTTGCCGCTGCGAGTCAGTTCAATGAGACCCAACTTCTCCCCCGCCTCAATAGCACTCTGCTCAAGAGGTGTCTTCAGAATCTTTTCAAACTGATCTGCCAAGACGGCAAGCCCCATTTTAAAGGACTTTTGAACGTCTCCCCCGCTCTTTTGAACAAAGTCTCTCAGGAGAAAGAGGTTCCGCCTCTGCTTATAGGGTACCGCCATGTGCAGCAGTCTTCGATTCTTGCCTACGCGAGTGCTGCGTACGAATTCCGCGTACCACTTCAATCGCTGCGCTCCGGCCAGGGTGAAAACTTCTTTATTGTGGTCCTGTTCCAATTCAACTTTGATCAGCCCCGTGGTTTTGAAGGTTTCAAAGATCCGCTGGAGTATGGAGCGATCATAGCCCAAACATCGTTCAAGCAAGGTGAGCATTTCGTCGACGAAGAGCATCTCGCGTCCATCGTCGAATTGCTTTTTTATGTAAGGACCGAGCTCGGCGAGACAGTCAGACATTTGCGCGGAGATGAATACGGCATCAAAGATCTTAGCCTGGGCCTCCTGCTTTTCTTGCAAAGCTTTAGCAAATTGCTCGTTGATCTGCTCAAGCCGCATCGAATACTCTTTGATTACGACTTGTACCCACTTCGGAAGTTTGGCGAGCGGGTCCTGGCCAGCGGTTCGGGAGATGACCTGACCTTCCACATGGCTCCGGGCTCGAGCAGATGCGAGGCGTTTACCTCCTGTAAAAAAGGTGAACATGCCGACCACTTCCCCTGGATTTTGTACAGTCAGCAGCACTTCACCCTGGGTGGTATCTTTGAAGATCTCGACGCTACCATCCTTGATCATGAGCATCGAATCTCCAGCATCCCCCTGTTTGAAAATCATATCTCCTGGCTGAAAGGTCTTCAAGTCGTCCATAGCTTCACCTCATCTACCCCTCCATGGTAACAGACTTTTTGACAAGTCATTGTGGATTTTTCCTTGAACGCGATGGGATCTCCGTCATCGGCATAGGCTCCTCTATCCCCGAGTTTACTGAGTATCGATGTCTCAGCCCTCTGCATGATCTTCTGTCAAGCTAACATATTGCGTTTCTCTCCCTGGGCGGCCTAATCTGAGGAACAGTCTGATCAAACGGGGAAACACTTTATGGCTAGCCACTTTCAAGTCTTGGCTCCTTACGACCAGTCGCTGATCGCCGAGCTGCCGTTCCATACAAGCTCGGAGATCGAGGCGCGGCTCAATCTTGGATTTGCACTGGCTCAAAGACTTCAACCTCTTCCTAAACCAGAGCGTATCGCCGTGCTGGAGCGAGTGGCTCAAACTCTTCAGAAGCAGGGGGATGAACTCGCTGAGCTCATTTCTAGGGAGGGCGGCAAACCGCTCAAAGATGCCAGGATCGAGACCCAAAGAGCTGTTCAAGGGGTCAAAGCGGCGATCGCCGCACTCTTTCAGCTACATGGTCAGGAAATCCCTATGGGCTTGAATACCAGTTCGCTGCAGCGGATCGCCTTCACGCGTCGAGAACCGCGGGGTCTGGTCCTCGCGATCAGCGCCTTCAACCACCCCTTGAATCTGATTGTCCATCAGGTGGTGCCAGCCTTGGCTATTGGCTGTCCCGTTTTGGTCAAACCGTCCTTGAAGACCCCCCTCAGCTGCATGCGTTTGCTGGATATACTGCGGGACAGTGGTTTGCCGGAAGGGTGGTGTCAACTTCTGCTTGTCGAGGACGCCCAGGCGGAGCGCTTGGCCCGCGACCCTCGAATTGCCGTTCTCTCCTTCATAGGGTCAGCGAATGTCGGGTGGAAGTTGCGAAGCCAGCTGGCTCCGGGTGTCCATTGTCTTTTAGAACATGGTGGCACCGCACCTGTCGTGATCGCTGAGGACGCTGATCTTGATGCCTTGATGGAGTCATTGGCCCGAGGAGCCTTCTATCATGCGGGACAGGTCTGCGTATCCGTCCAGAATATCTTCGTTCATCAGAAACACAGCGAGGCCTTCCGGGAAGGTTTTGTTCGAGCCGTTCAAAGACTCAAAACGGGTGACCCCCTCGATCTTTCGACTGATATCGGACCTCTGATTCGTCCCCAGGAGGCTGACCGCGTGGAGCGATGGACCCAGGAAGCTGTGAGTCAGGGAGCCCGCGTGCTTCTCTCAGGTGAACGTCAAGGACCAACACTTTTGACCCCCACGATTCTGTCAGAGGCTCCATACCAAAGTCACTTTTTCGAAGACGAACTCTTCGGTCCAGCTGTTGGAATCTACCAATTCAGCAATCTCGAAACTGTGATATCCCGCGTGAACATGAGCCGCTTTGCCTTCCAGGCGGCGATCTTTACCCGCGACCTCGACTTCGCGCTGCGCTTTGCTGAACGCGTGCAGGCAGCAAGTGTTCTTGTGAACGAGCATACAGCCTTTCGCGTCGACTGGATGCCGTTCGGAGGCCTCAAACAGTCCGGACAAGGCGTCGGTGGTATCATGCCCAGCATGCTGGAGCTGAGTCACGAGAAAATGCTCCTGATTCGTTCAACCAGCCTCAGCCTGTAACACTCAGGTCCACCCAGAAGACCTGCCCCCCCCGAGGGTGCCTTCTGCGTCAAAATTTCAGCATTGACGCTCCTCCCCACAAAAGCCCAGGATCGAAGCGAAAGATCGTCCTCAGTTGAGAAAGGATAAATCATGGAGTATCGTCGTCTCGGCACATCTGGGCTCAAAGTCAGCGAGCTGTCCTTTGGTTCTTGGGTGACCTTTTATAATCAAGTCGATTACGAAAAGGGAAAAGGCCTGATGGTCGCAGCCTACGAGGCTGGTATCAACTTCTTCGATAACGCGGAAGCCTACGCCGAGGGGCAATCCGAAATCATCATGGGTCGGATCCTGAAGGATCTCGGTTGGAGTCGTGACAGCTATGTTGTGTCCTCTAAGGTCTACTGGGGCGGTGACAAACCCACCCAAAGGGGCCTGAGCAAAAAGCACGTGCGCGATGCGTGCGACGCAGCCCTGAAACGTCTTGGAGTCGAATACCTCGATCTGTATTTTTGTCATCGACCCGATGTTACAACACCCATAGAAGAGACCGTCCGCGCTATGCATGAACTCGTCATGCAGGGCAAAATTCTTTACTGGGGAACATCGGAGTGGAGTGCCCAACAAATCTTTGCAGCTCATGGTCTGGCGCGGGAATGGGGTCTGACTCCTCCCACCATGGAGCAACCTCAGTATAATCTTTTTCATCGGCAGAGGGTCGAAGTCGAGTACGCTGCGGCGTATCGGGATCTCGGACTTGGCACCACCATTTGGTCTCCGCTCGCTTCGGGCATCCTCACGGGCAAGTACTCCAATGGGATCCCCAAAGACTCACGAATGAACCTCAGTGGCTATGAGTGGCTCAAAAGCCAACTCGAAACGCCCGAAGGCCAAGCTCATATCCAAGCCACTCGTGAACTCAGCCGACTCGCTCAAGAGCTTGGCATCAGTGTCGGTCAGCTAGCAATAGCCTGGTGCCTCAAGAACCCGCACGTCAGCACCGTTATCCTCGGTGCCTCCCGCCTTGAGCAACTGACAGAGAACCTGAAGGCAGCCGACGCCGTTTCCAAGCTCGATGCAAGCGTCATGGAGAAGATCGAGAGCATCGTCAAGAATCGACCGCAGCCAGACCCTGTGTGGTGAACTGAGGCTTGTTCTGACCCCACGGAGCTCCGTGGGGGTCCCCCTTTTGCATCATGGGTGCGATCGACCCTTCAACACGTTCATTAGAGATGACGCAGCTGTTCAAAGAGTATCGTCGTGCCCATGATAGCCACAAACCATCCAAAAGCTTTCTTAAGTTTAGTTTCAGATATAAAGCGGCTCAAGTAGGTGCCCGCATAGATCCCGGCCACAGCAATCGATGCAAGCGTCAGCAGGAAATTCCAATCGATGCTCGCCTGCTGCTGCACGTCGCCCAGAAATCCAAAAAGGGACTTGACGGCGATGATCAGCAAGGAAGTTCCCACTGCTTTCTTCATCGGCAAACCCACGAGAAGCACCAGAGCGGGGATAATGAGAAAGCCGCCGCCCGCCCCGACCAAACCCGTCACCCCACCTACCAGTAAGCCTTCCAGTGCAACCCAGTGTATGGGAAGAGACCGGTGCACCTCTCGAGAGGCATCTTGGATCTTTACCGGTCGGATCATAGAGTAGGATGCCGCGATCATCAGCAAGGCGAAGACCAGCATGATCGTAAGGTTCTTCGATAGGATCAGCGCTCCCCAACTGAGCACGGGATCCGGCAAGGACGGCAAAAGGAGACTGCGCACACTGTAAACGCCAATGAAGCTTGGAAGTGCAAAGACGGCCCCAATCTTGAGATCAACCTGACCCTGCTTGATATAGGCAAAACTGCCAAGCAACGCCGTCAGCCCGACGATAAAAAGCGAGTACCCGCTTGCCAGAAGTGGCTGCACGTGGAAGAGATAAACCAAAATAGGAACAGTCAGGATCGACCCTCCGCCCCCGATCATCCCGAGGGATAATCCCATCAGTAGACTCGCTACGTATCCCAGACCTTCCATAAGACGAGCTCCTTGCGATAGACCCTGAGGCATCATATTTTGCTAAGAAATAGCGGCATCTTCAGATAGGAAAGTCCATTATCTTCCGCTTGAGGCAGATGCCCGGCATCTATGTTCACCTGGACGCTTTGATGTAAAAGCTTGGGTGCATCCAATTTTTTATCGCGAGTCTCACGGAACTGCACGTACTCGTCCAGCCTGGTGCTGGCACTCAATTGGATGTTGTGGGCTTTCTGCTCACCGATCGTCGATTGAAACCGTAGCTCCCGTCCGTTGGGCATATAATCATGCCCTGTATAGACCTTGGTCTGTTCGGGAAGCGTATAGAGCTTTCGCGTGATAGACTCAAAGAGGACAGCAGCGCTTCCTCCCGGGAAATCACAGCGTCCCGTGCCGTAATCTGGCATAAAGAGGGCATCCCCCGTAAACACCTTATCCTCGAACACATAACTGGCGCATGCAGGGGTATGTCCTGGCGTGAAAAGGACCTGAAAACTCAAAGATCCCAGCTCAACCCGCTCGCCATCGTGCAGCAATCGATCGAATTGCCGACCGTCGGTCGGAAATTCCGCCGGAAGGTTGTAGACCTTTTTAAAAATAGCTTGAACCTCGCTGATGCGACGACCAATCGCAAGCTTAGCCTCCGGGAAGACTCGTTTGATCTCCTGCGAGCCTGAAAGATGATCAGCATGAGCATGGGTTTCCAGAATCAACTTCACTTTGAGACCTTCGGTCTTGATGAAGTTGACCAGTTCTGCCACAGAGCGGGTGCTGACCTGCGATCCCCATGGTTCGTAGTCCAAGACTGGATCCAAGATCACAGCCTCGCGCGACACCTCATCGAAGAGGATATAGCTGAGGGTAAAGGTCGCTTGATCGAAAAAATGCTGCACACGAACCATGCTAGCTTCCTTTCCTCAGTGTCGAGCTGATTTGGGAGTACTGCTTTGGTGGGTAGGCGCTTTCTCTTGGATATGGTAGAGGGCCATCCCCGCGAGCATCGCAGCCACGAAGGCGAGGACCGACTCATTCCCACTCACGAGCGAGACGAGAGCTGGCCCCGGGCAAAATCCAGACATGCCCCATCCGATCCCAAAGAGGGCAGCTCCTCCGATGAGGCGCTTGTCGATATCCTTCCGATGCGGTAAGGCAAAAACCTCGGCTAGATAGGGCCGGTTTCTCTTTTTGAGCCAAAGATGATAAGCGAGTGCATGAGCCCCTATGGCCCCGATCATCACAAACGCAAGAGACGGATCCCATGCTCCCGTGATATCGAGAAAACCGATCACCTTGGAAGCTTGCGTCATGCCAGATATCACAAGACCTGCCGCAAAGATTGCGCCTACCAAAAATGATACGATCAGACTCAAGGTGCTGTTTTTCGCGCTCATATCAGAGTCCTTTCATCAACAAGACGGTCAGCATGCCTGCTGCCATAAATACCAGCGTGGCAACAATGGAACGAACGGATAAACGGCTCATACCACAGACCCCATGCCCGCTCGTGCAGCCGTTACCTAGACGGGTACCGTAGCCGACCAAAAGTCCCGCCACGATCACAGGACCAAGACCCATTGGGCTACCTTGGAGAGATTCAGGCCACAGCTGAAGTGCACCATAGCCGGAGACCAGCATGCCGACGATAAAAGCCCAGCGCCAAGCCTGACGTCGACTCTGAACATCGAGAAGACCACCTAGTATACCACTCACACCCAAGACCTTCCCGTCTAAGGCCAGCAGCAGGGTGGCTCCGATGCCAATCAATATTCCTCCCGCAAGCGGGGCCACAAATTGCGAGTCCATATTGTCCTCCTAAAGACCAAGACCACGAACTCTCTTCCAAGTTCTGTTCCACACCATCGGACAGCAGAGGTCTTGAGAAGAGATGAATGATATCTATACCTTAACATGCAAACATTTACCCAAATAGAATCGAGTGTTGCAAAACGTTTGAAACACGATGCGACATTTTGAAACATTTGTAAGACCAAGGCTCTGCGCCAGCGCCAGACCTCAGTCATAAGTCATATGCATATCGGAGGTTTACCCCAATCCCTAACCGCGACGCTCCGTGGAACAACTCTTGTAGGATACAACAGGAAGAATCGGGATATAGGAGGACTTCACGATGCCCCACTACAAGACGATCACCCCAGGCAAGGTATTCGACCTTTACCGCGAGTCTGGCGCTGTTCAACTCATTGATGTTCGGGAGGCTGACGAGTTCGCTGACTGCGCTCCTAGCATCGGGGTCAACGTCCCCTTGAGTCGTCTCCTTCAAGAAGCTGACACACTCCTGAAAGATATGGATCGCAAGGCCCCTACCTATCTATTCTGTCGTTCGGGTCGACGCTCGGCCAGTGCCTGTGAGAAGCTAGCCGATCTGGGCTTTGACAATCTCTATAACGTGGAAGGCGGGATTTTAGCATGGACAGCTGCAGGTCTTCCCACCCGGAAAGCTTGAATCAATCCCGACTCACGGCAGCATCGCCAGTGCATTGCGCAGCGCTAGGACCATGAGTACCAATGAACCAGCAACAAATGTGACAAACCTGAGAGGCACGAAATTGAAGGTACATTGGATGCAGGAGTGGACGATTCGAAGCCCTACGTAGGACCATGCAAGAGTCACATTCAAGGAATCAGCGATCCCAACCAGGTGGCTGTAGAAGGCTAAAGCATAAAAGAGAGTCGGCTGCTCATGCAGATGGTTGTAGTTATCGGCAACTTGTTTGACCCCCACCGGTAGGGAGTCGAGGTCCTCTTTCCGCTTGATGATACGGGCATCGATTCTCGCCTTCTGCATCGCTGGCAAGCGAGTCGCATACATCCAAACCCAAATGACGAACGTCCAGGTGATCAGAGCGAGAACCGGGCTTAGCATAGAAGAATCCTTATAGAAAAATGGGCCGTTGCTGGCTTTTAAGGGCTCTGCACAGGCCTCCTGAATCGATGCCTTTAGGGTTGCACCGGTCAATGTTCGGCCCTGCGTCAGGGCCTGCGACGCCAAAGCCGGCGAGAAGCGATCCGCTCCCCCTCAGCCAATCACGATGGATCCGAGCGAAGGTCGAAGCTTCGACCGCCTTGGCAGTGTTCTGTGGGCCCGGTCAAAAGAGATCGGTACTGCCATCGATCCATTCGACTTCGCTACAGGGAATCCAGGGTTAGAGCCATCGTTTTTTTGCTTCGGCCGGTGCTTTGGGATCTACCCCTCGCTGGGGGCTCTTGATTTAAAGAGGAATGCTTGCATACCAATCGAGAATTATTTTCGTATCGGCATCGGAGAGAGCTTGGGCTGGAGGCATCGTTTTATTCATGAGATGCATCTTATTGGCTGCAGCCTTATCGAGTGCTGATGGATACTCGTTATAACCAGGATGGCAGCTCACACAATACGTCGTCAGCAGGGGCTTGACCTGGGAGGTGAAGGACTGCTGAAGAGCCACCGTCTTCTCGTCTGGTAAGCTCAGTTTCAAACCTTCACGGTCAAAGAGCTTTCCCCCAGAAAGAACGAAGGCCCTTCCTAAGAAACTCGGATCTTTCTCCGCACCCGACACCATCATGGCCACCTGCCCCCCAAGAACCTCGGCAGGCAACTCGACTTTGAACTTGGATGCCCGCCACTGCCAAGACCCATTCTCAGTCTTCGACAGCAGAAAGAGCTGTTCGGCAGTCAAAAACCAAAAGACATCCCCTCCCTGCCCCTGACCTGCTGCCACATATGCTAGAGGCTGGGCATTTGGCTTGGGCAGGTCGAGATAGAGGTAGCGGACCTTGTCCCCATCGCGGATGACGATGTTGGCTTTAGTCTCATTCGCTAGAATCAGCAGGTTGGGACCGACGTACAGGAGCTTATGTTGCGGATCCTTCAGGAGTTCGGGACTGATATTCAGCAGAGCGACTTGACCGAGGGTCTCAGATGATTTACTGGACGGAAAAGCAATACTACTCGCCCCGTAGAGCCAGAACTGCTGATCTTCTTGCATATACAGCTGAGAACCCGCTGGCAAACTCAGATTGCTCTGCAGTGGCATCAGCGCACCCGCCATGCCTTCGTCGAGCAACCAGCTCACACCGTTTTTCCCGTAGAGCAGGGTTTTGCCAGGCGCTACCTTGCTGATTAAGCTGATGTCTTCCATAAATCGCGGCGGCATCGCCGACAGATCCACTTCAGCGGTCACTTTAAGAGTCGGTAGAGCGCTACCCTCTGTGATCACCGCGGACTGCTCCTTGTCCTGATCCGAACCACCTTCGGCTGTGGCATCGCCAGAGCCCGAGGATTCATTGAGGGATTTCATCGCTCCGCCTCTCTGGTCGTCTTTTGTCTCCTTCTGCGCACAGTGCGAGAGCAGCAACGCACAGATGCTTACGATCGCCAATTTTGTCTTGGTCATGGCATCCCCTCAAGAAAGCTATGGTCGACCAATTTCTCAGACTTTCACAGAAAGTTATTGGAAAGCGGTCAATTGAATCTTGTTAACACCCATCAGACTTGAACCATTGCCTAACTGGGTCAAACGGAGTTCTGCCTTGCTCACCAGCTTATCGTTACAACTCGGTACCGCTAGATATTGAATCGCCTTGGTTTTAACGTTAATGGTCACTTCCGAGAATTCGCCTTTGTTAGAGGGATCGGCGTAGCACCGCACCTCAGCCTTGATATCTTTCCACTCTTCAGCTGCGCCTTCCACTTGGGTCCAACTGAACGCCAGTTGACGCAAGGGAAGCTTTGCATCCCAGGTCCCACCTTTGGTCACATCGAATTCGTTGAGACTGTTGCTAAGATAGAGCGTTGCACCGGTGAAGTCGGTATACATATAGGGATCACCGCCGTTGCCGACACGCTCGGCAATCTTAACCGCTTGGATTTCGCCAGCAGCATTCCCCGGTACCTTGAGTTTCAAAAGATACACGTCGCCGACTCCACGCACCACACCCACCATTTGACCATCACCAAGCGCAGAGAGGGGACCGACTTGAGCACCGATCGCTTCCATCATGTTGTAGCTCGCAAAGCCTCGACACTCTGCTGTCTTGTACAAGCAGTCGTGGGGATAGACGGTCAGGTTGGTTCCTGAGGTTCCCCACACCATGGACTGCCTGGGTTCAAACGCGAGCGTGTAAAATCCAGTAGCGTTGAACACATTGCCAAGCCGATCGCCTGACATGGCATAACTGCCGTTTCCTATCGCATTGGGCCCTACCGTCAGCGCTGGAAGGTTGGTCGAACGGAAGCCATGATTTGGCGCTTTGGTCAGGTCCAGGGGTGTCATCGTCTTGAGATCGAGCCCCATTGTGGTCCCTTGGTAGAATTGACCGTAGTACTGCAAACGTGTCTGATCGATAAAGCAGCTATAGCCCCATTGGAGGTTGCCGACTTTGATCGGAGCCGTGACGGTGGCAAATTTCGGGCCGTAGGGAGGTTTGTCATCCTGCTCGATCTCAACAAAGAAGCCGACTCCGTAACCTATGCCGATCATTCGTTTGCCATTCTTGCGATAACTGACGACACAACTCCGCTCGGCATCGGCTACACCCGTCAATCGAAAATAATTACCTTTTGCAGGGTCTTTATCGATTGCCCCCTCCGCCACACCATCGTGGAGAAAATAAAGATGTCCTCCGTTCTTGGCCAACAGCACGGCCCCACCCTCTAGGACATAGGTCCTCGTGCCGCTCGTGGGAGTGGCAGCTGTCCAGGATTTACGGGCTTTCACCAAGCCTTTCTCAAGCTTGAGATGCTGTACGTCACCTGCCGAGGTTGCAATCCAAATATGGTTCTCCTCGTTGGGAGTCAACGCCTTGGCCTCAAAGCCACCCTTAAAGCTCGGATCGAAGCTCTGATCTGAAATATTTTCCGCTCCAATAGCCTTTTCCACCGTCGAGGCAGCAGGCACTGGTGTCTCTTCAAGAATCGGCGTATCAGCGTTTTTTTCTCCCGTTTGATTCACCGCCTTGGCCGCGCCACCAAACTGGTTTTTATTGCAAGCCGACGTAGCGCCAAGTGAAACAAGCAGTGCGGGTCCCCAAACACGCTTTACGATCGCGAGCAGCATCCCTGGCTTCATTGTGACGTCCTTCCTCTGGCTTGAGTTTGATCGATGACTATCTGTCCTGAGTGCCCATCTAAGCATCCAGACATCGTCCAGAGGTGAGTCGCATAAAGTTCCGAAGCCTGAATTGGACATGAGTCCACGGGGAGCTAAGGATGATTATGCAACGACGCCTCCGAGCTATTTCTGGACGCCCACAGATTAGTAAAGCCCTATCGATGCTGCGGCGACCTCGTCGTCGAGCATGTAGACTGACCAACTGGTAGAGAAACGCTTTTCACCTTTGGAATCGACACCCTCGATCATTGTAATCTCCTTCAGATCCAGACTATCGTCACAAATCAAAGCGGTACCCATCAAAGATCCATCGAGCGTTGCGATCGCTTCATTGTCACAGCCCGTCGTCTGATACGCAGTTTCTAGCTCGGCCCAGTTTACGGTCCGACGAAGTTTACCATTTTTATCGTAGAAGTTGAGCGTGGTGTCGCCCTTCTCGCTCGTCAGCATGCGACCACCCCACATCACATTCAACTTGAGAGCTTGCGTTTTGTGAGGAGGCTGTACGAGCTGAAGATTGATAGCGATGGGTTTAATCGTGACGACTTCTCCCATCTTGGGTGATTTGTAACGCGGCTCACGCGCACACCCCATTCCGACCCAGAGGAGCCCGGGTAGCAATACGAGAGCGAAGCTGAATTGTGGCATGATGGAATCCTTTCGCCTCCAGGTTCTCTAGGAGTATCGGCTGGGGTTGAGGCCCACCTGAACACCTTAAATAAGCATCTAAAACACTTCTTTTGCATACGCTCAGAACTCAATGTTTGAAGGTACTTACACCCAAGCCGAAGGCGCGGCCTCAAGCCAAGTCTAGGCTCCTTTTTCGTCACACCTCTCCCCGGTGGGCTTTTCTGGAATGCCTGACATGAATCTCTTTGAGAATTTGTCAAGCCACCAAATTTCTTTCTTTTTTTGCCTCACTCAAACTTGACTTCGGGGGCTTCGGCCTCACGTTTGGGGAAGGAACGGAAGCTGCTAAGCTCAGGAGTGTGTATGGACTTTCAAAAATTGACAGAACGGACCCAAGTCGCCATCAAAGAAGCCCAGGGTCTCGCGATTTCTTTGGGACACAATCAAGTCGACATCGAGCACCTCCTCAAGTCGCTCTTGACTCAGGACAATGGACTCATCCCGAAAATCCTGCAGAAGCTCGAGGCACCCCTCGAGAGTCTTCGGCAACTGAGCGAGCAAGAGCTGCAGAAAAAGCCGAGGGTTTCGGGACCCGGTTACGACACCGAGAAGATCTATGTGTCCCAAGCACTGTCAGCCCTTCTGGTTAAGGCAGAGGCGAGCGCCAAAAAGCTCAAGGATGAATATGTATCGGTGGAGCATGTGTTCCTGGAAATGATTCGGACAGGGGCCTCATCGGCCGCCGGGCGCTTGCTCGGGGAATTCCATATCAGCGAAGAGCGCTTCCTTGCAGCTTTGGTGGAGATGCGTGGACATCAACGCGTTCGGAGTTCGAATCCTGAGGCAACCTACGACGCTCTCAATCAATACGGGATCGATCTGGTGGCCTCTGCCCGCCAGGGTAAGCTGGACCCTGTGATCGGACGGGACCAAGAGATCGCCCGCGTCATCCGTATCCTCAGCCGCAAGTCGAAGAATAACCCCGTGCTGATAGGAGAACCGGGGGTTGGGAAGACGGCGATTGCTGAAGGATTAGCACAGAGAATCCTGAGAGGTGATATCCCAGAAGGATTAAAGGATAAGACGATCTTCTCTCTCGACATGGGGGCCTTGATCGCCGGTGCGAAGTTTCGCGGTGAGTTTGAGGAGCGCCTGAAAGCCGTACTGTCGGAAGTCAAGGGCAGCGAAGGGAAGATCATTCTCTTCATAGACGAGATTCATACCATCGTCGGCGCTGGTAAAGCTGAAGGTTCCATGGATGCGGGGAACATGCTGAAGCCCATGCTAGCGCGGGGCGAGTTGCACTGCATCGGCGCAACGACCCTCGACGAGTACCGGAAGTATATCGAGAGCGACGCCGCTCTGGAGCGACGTTTCCAGCCTGTCCTAGTTGATCAACCCAGCGTGGAGGATACGATTTCGATCCTTCGTGGTTTGAAGGAACGCTTCGAACTTTTCCACGGCATACGGATCAAGGATAACGCTCTGGTAGCAGCGGCTGTGCTGTCGGATCGTTATATCGCCGACCGCTTCCTTCCCGACAAAGCGATCGACTTGATTGACGAATGCAGTGCGATGATTCGCACCGAGATCGATAGCGTGCCTGAAGAGCTCGACAAGAAACGTCGCAATCTGATGCGCCTGGAGATCGAAGAAGCGGCGCTGAAGAAAGAGAAAGACGAGGGCAGCCAAAAGCGACTCGAAATACTCCAGAAAGAACTGCAGGATCTCCGCAGCGAGACCCAGGTTTTGGAAGACCAGTACCAAAGCGAAAAGAACAAGATCAAACGCGTCCAAGATGTACGCAAAGAGATCGAGCAGCTCAACCTTGCTCTGCAGCAAGCTGAGCGCAGCTACGATCTCGAGAAAGCCGCCCAATTGCGACATGGAACGATTCCCGAGACCGAACGGAAGCTTCATGAGATCGAGCACGATCTCAAGCGCAGTCCTGCTGGGTCCTTGCTTCGTGAGGAGGTGTCCGAAGAGGAAGTCGCGCAAGTGATCAGCCGTTGGACCGGTATACCACTTGAAAAACTGGTGGAAGGCGAACGTGAAAAGCTCATCCATCTTGAAGATGCCCTGCATCAAAGGGTTGTGGGTCAGGATCAAGCCGTCGAAGCCGTGACCGATGCCATTATCCGTGCTCGAGCTCACATCAAGGATCCAAAGCGCCCGATCGGATCTTTTATCTTCCTCGGCCCAACGGGAGTTGGAAAGACAGAGTTAGCCAAGACCCTTACGGAAACTCTATTTGATACCGCAGATAATCTGATTCGAATCGACATGTCTGAATACATGGAAAAACATGCCGTATCGCGTCTGATCGGTGCCCCTCCGGGTTACGTAGGTTACGACCAAGGAGGCCAGTTGACCGAAGCCGTCCGTCGAAAACCTTACTCGGTCGTGCTCTTTGACGAGATTGAAAAGGCTCATCCGGAAGTCTTCAACATTCTCTTGCAGCTGTTGGATGATGGTCACCTGACAGATAACCAGGGTCGAAAGGTAAACTTCAAGAATACGGTCATCATCATGACGAGTAACATCGGCTCTCAGTACCTGATCGAAGGGATCCGCGATCATGGTGAACTCGACGAGGATGCAGTGAAGAGGGTTCATCAGGAGCTCAAGGGACACTTCCGTCCTGAGTTTCTCAACCGGATCGATGACATCGTGCTCTTCAAACCCTTGCTGCTGCAGCAGGTGATGAGCATTGTCGACATCCTAGCCCGCGACATTCAAAAAAGGCTCGAGGAGCAAGACATCCATTTGAAGGTCACGGCTCAAGCCAAGGAATTGATTGCGCGTCAGGCTTACGATCCAGTCTATGGCGCTCGGCCCTTGAAGCGGTATCTGCAGAAGGAGATTGAAAACAAGGTCGCGCGTCGGATCATCGCTGGGCAGGTCAAGCCAGGCGATACCATCACAGTCGATGGCGATCAGGGTGCGCTCCTCTTCGTCTAGGGGGTATGAGTCCAGAAGTAGCTCTCAGGCGGCTTTGCATAAAAAACCTCTGTTCCTCGTGGAACGCAGGCCCTCGAAAATTTATGCACATAGCCTCTGGACCCTTTCGAAACACGTACAGGGGCATGTCTGGACAGACACGAGAGAGTGCGCGTCCAGAAGTAGCTCCTAGGCGGCGTTACATAGAGACCCTCTGTTCCCCGTAGAACGCTGGGCTTCTGAACGTGATGCGCCTAGCCTCTGAACACTTTCAGAATGCTGAGATGGATATCTCAGGAACAGGACCCTGTAAAGGCAACACTATAGTCCGGTCGGAAGGCTACCTGTGGGTAGGATGGAATTCACTGAAAGCATTCAGAGTCAAGGCTTGTTCAGCAGAGTCTCATAGCTTCCCGAATGGCACAAAAAAAAAGTTTGCGTCGGTCATCCTTCATGCTATAGCGTCTTTGATAAGAAACGCATCTACGGATAGCTTGAATGCACCTTCGCCTGAGCACCCGCTACTTTAGTTGCCCCTGGACCACCTTCATGGTACCGGGGGAAGAGCTGCCTTTGCCCTAAACACAAAGCTCTTCCGACACTCTGAGTCACGCCCGGAACCAGGTCCAGGGGATCCAAGCAGAGAAAAAACCTACTCTGTCAGGAGATTCAGAATGTATCCACCAATCCTCCATCACAAGCAGCTTGAAAAAGCTCTAGCCATTCGCGATTTGACGGATCCCCAGCAGGGCCCTCACGGCCTACAGATCCTGGTTCATGAACTTCATGAAAGTCTGGCAAAAGCGTGGTCCTGTCAGCGACTTGTCTACCGCGGCTCGCGCATTGTCACGGTACAGAGCAATTACGATGATCTAGCCTATCCACCGCACAGTGAATACCGTGAGCCAACTTATAGCCAATACGTGACCCATGAGAGTATGCTCCGCACCCATACCTCTGCAGCAGTACCTGGTCTGCTGCAAGCTCTGGCCTATGACTGTCCCCGTGATCTGCTTTTGGCCTGCCCTGGCCTCGTCTATCGCCTTGATTCAAGCGACTCCTTGCATGTACCCGAACCCCACCAGATCGATCTATGGCGCCTCAGCACCCAAGACATGCGCCTCACCCACTTGGAAGACATGATTGCTATGGTGATGGCAACAGTCCTCCCTGGAAGGTCTTATCGGACTGTAGAGTCACAACACCCTTACACGCTTTACGGACAGCAGATCGATGTCGCATCGGAGGGCACGTGGATCGAAATCGGTGAGTGTGGACTGATCAATCCCATGATCCTCATCGAATGTGGACATCCTCCAGCGCGCGCATCAGGGCTGGCCATGGGTCTAGGCCTCGATCGAATCATGATGCTACGCAAAGGCATCCCTGACATTCGACTGCTGCGATCCATAACACCAGGTATCCGAGAGCAGATGCTCGATCTAAAGCCCTATATCGAGAATCGAGAACGCTGCGGTCAAGCTTTGCGTTCGGGTGTTTAAGAGCTTGGGCACGATCTGAGTCGGATCAGTTCGCTTCCTATGGTGAGAGCCAGGAGTTCGAGGAACTCCTGATATCAAAAAAGGCTTGAGTCGTGTGCGTCCAGAAATGACCCCCAAGGCGTCGCGACATAAAAGCTCCCAGGCCCTCATGGACCGCATGTCCACTCTAGGTTTTGTAACTTGATACCCCTAGACCCTGGACGATGTCTGAACGCATAAACGGGCATTTCAGGACAAACCCCTATTCATATCGTCGCTTAAAAGCATCCGCCGACGCGAGGACATGTATCTGCTCTCGCGTCTCAGGATGCTTACCCATCTTCAAAACTTGCAAAATGCAACCAAAAGAGGAGCCCCCCCTTCATGAGACCCCCAAGTGTGTGGCCCATCGATCATACCCCTGTATTTCGTGAAGGATGCGGAAAATAAGGAAAGGGGAAGTAGGGGCAGCAGTTCAGAGGTGTATCGATCGCCCACACCCTTGCATACTCAACCGCCCCAGCCTAAGCGAGCATCGATTGATCCCGCCAGATGTTAGACTGCTCCTTTTAAGTCTCTGTATCATATGGATAATATGGAGACTGAGCGGAGACCTCTCACCTCGGTGCCTCCCGAAGATGCAACGCGCGCAAACAAAGGTAAATCCAGCATCGAGAATTAGGATATCTCCTAAGAGATGACAAAGTGCGCTCCAACAGGGCGCCTTTGCCGAGGATAGCTAACAAATCTTAGGTGACTTTGTTCCGCTGCTCACTTTGCACATGCGATCACACCACAACCGACAGCGGCGCTTGCGGTGTGACGGTCCTGTCCAGTCCAGGACTCTGCTACCCGGGGGAGGCGACTATGTTAGCCCGTTCGTTGCTGTGGATTCTTAGCTTGAATATGGGTCTGCTCGGGTGTGGTGGCTCGCCTGACTTCCAGGGCAATGTGCCTCAGACCCTGCCGAACGATCGGTCGGAGCAAGTCCCCCCGGCACCAACACCTGCACCAGTGACTGTCTCACCGCAAACGCCTGTACCATCCGACTCTTCGGCGGTCGAAAGTGAGCAGTTGGTTGCCGTGATCGACAAAGAGAAAGTCTCCCTGAAAGTCGATATCGTCTTCGCAATCGACACCAGCGGTAGTATGACCGAAGAAACTAATGCCGTCCAAACCAACCTCGGTCGCATGGTCAAAGCGCTGAACAACGGACGTCTGGATCCTCGGGTTCATCTGATGCTTGATCGCATCCTCACTTTACCCGAAGGTGTCGACCGCACGAAATTGGCCTTTATCAGTCAAACGATCGGCTCTTGGAATGCAATCAGCCGACTCAACCTGCTGTTCGCAGGTCAATTTCAGAGTAGCTATCGAGATGCGGCAGGCAAGGCCATGACACAGCCCTTAGCATTCCGGCCCGATGCCAAACTCGAAATCGTTGTGGTATCGGATGACAATGGTAAAGGGGCGGGCAATCTTGCCGCAGACTTCGATTCTAAGAAAAAGCAGACAGGCACCTTCAACGCGATCGTCGGACTTTCGGACTCCCGCCAGTCCACCCAATGTAGCCTAGCTGCAGTCGGAACGGAGTATCTCAGCTTAAGCGCCGCGATGAAAGGCTCGGTCCTCGACATCTGCAGCCCGAACTGGGATCAGCTGATCGATCGCCTTTCAGCGGATATGATCAAGCGATCAGTCACCTTCACTTTATCTCAAGACCCTCACTCACCCAAGCAGCTGCGTGTGAAACTGGACCAGCAGACCTTGCCGTCCGAAGCCTGGACCTACAATGAGACCTCTCGCTCCCTTACCCTTCTCAAAACCGACGGGATCAAAAATGGATCTGAGATCGAGATCGCTTATGAGACGCGCGCGAAATAAAACGCAACGCCCCCCGATTTAATCTTCAAGACGAAAAGCGTACCGTGCGTAACCAGGAAGGCGCTGAAAGTGCTCAGGCCTCCTGGTTTTTCTCTTTCCTCCTTGCCTCGATAGGCCTTGAGGTCGGCTGACTCCAAAGCTACAATAAGGCTTTGAAGGCAAAGGAGCCCGACCGTGAACAAAACCGTTTTCCATCTGGGGCTTGACGCGTCGCAAGTCCAAAACGTTGATATAGCCCTTGTTCCAGGGGATCCAGGACGTGTACCCAAGATCGCTAAACATCTGAAGGGAGCCAAAGAACTCGCTTACCATCGCGAATTCTGCTCGATGCGTGGCCAATACGAAGGCCGTGAGGTCTTGATCTGCTCCACGGGTATCGGCGGACCTTCCGCTGCGATTTGTGTGGAAGAGCTTGCCATGCTAGGCGTGCGGCGTTTCCTGCGGATCGGCACCACCGGAGCGTTGCAGGATCGAATTGAACCCGGCGACGTGATTATCCCGACCGGGGCCGTCCGCATGGACGGGGCGTCACTGCATATGGCCCCGCTTGCTTATCCGGCGGTTGCGGATTATCACCTGGTGCATCAGTTGGTAAAGGGGGTCGCAGACAAAGGTTTCCCCCACCATGTCGGCATAATAGCCTCGAGCGACACCTTCTATCAGGGCCAAAGCCGTCAAGATTCCTATTTGCAAGGCTTCGTCCATCAGGAGGTCGCGAATCGATTGAGCGAACTCAAAGCCCTCAATGTTCTCTCATTTGAAATGGAATGTGCCACTCTTTTTACCCAATGTGCGAGTTATGGCTTGAGCGCGGCAGCGATACTCGGTGTGCTTTTGAATCGCAATCGCCATGAATTTCCGACGGAAGCTTCCGCAGCGAAGACCGAAGAACGTGTGATTCATGCGGCCTTGACTTGCATCGGTAGCCTCTGACCTAGAGACACCTGCTGGGAGGCCGGCGGCGAGTCTCGGCCCAGGATCGCAGGGGACGGTTTTGGGGTCAGCTCCGCGACCATGTACCTTGCAAGAGGGCTGCTGGAGCATCCATATTTTTCATCCATCCGGCAATTGAGTAGCGCGTCCGAGCTGGCGGCAGAACCTCGTGAGGAATATCGCGACTTCGAAATAAAACGAAAGTCCCCAGCTTGGGCTCTACGGTTGCCATCACCTCATCCGTCCTCTCCGGATGAAAGATGCGCAGACACCCACCATCGGCAGCCGACCAATTAGGGTTGAGAAACAGGACTGTGGAGATTTCCCGCCCATTCTGTGCCTGAAATCGATCGACGTGTTTTTGATAGGCACGACCTACTGCATAGCTAGCAAAATGAGCTTCGTAAGCATTGAGTCCTAGACGAAAATGCTCACGCAAGGCGGTCATGAGATGCTCCATGGCGCTTAGAAAAGCATGCTCGGCTGGGTAGGGACTCTCTCGATCCAGCCAATGAATACGATCTCCCCGAACATCAGGACGCTCCTCACGCCCGAGTCCGATGCCAGCCGGCAGTAAGTCCCCTCGCCTCTCATGCTCAAGAGCTTCGACGTAGAGCGCCTCGCATAGGGCAGCAGGTAGCAGGCGATCGCTTTGGGCCCAACCGTACTCAGTCATTGTATCGAGTGTCTCGTGCAGGCTTTGCTCGTTGAGGGTATGCATGGGCTTTGACCTTCCACGTCTTAATAGGGCCGATCGAAGCGGGTGTAGTCATGTTTACGTTTTTCAAGAAAAGCACGTCGGCCTTCTTCGGCCTCTTCGGTTCCATACGCGAGTCGTGTCGCCTCACCCGCAAACAATTGCTGACCGACGAGACCATCATCGGCGAGGTTGAAGGCATATTTAAGCATGCGAATAGCCGTAGGTGATTTACTGTTGATTTCACGAGCCCAGGCCAGAGCTATGGTCTCGAGCTGAGCGTGGGGCACCACTTTGTTGACCATGCCCATATCAAAAGCCTCTTGAGCCGAGTAGTTGGCCCCCAGAAAAAAGATTTCGCGCGCCCGTTTCTGCCCCACCATTTTTGCAAGATAGGCCGAACCATAACCGCCATCGAAGCTGGCAACGTCGGCATCCGTCTGTTTAAAAATAGCATGCTCAGCGCTCGCCAGTGTCAAATCACAGGTCACGTGCAAGCTATGCCCACCTCCGACAGCCCACCCCGGTACGACGGCGATCACAACCTTGGGCATGAAGCGAATCAGACGCTGAACTTCAAGGATGTGGAGCCGCCCAGGCTTGTGTTGCCCCTCCTCATAAAGATACCCATCCTTGCCCCGAATCCGCTGATCCCCCCCCGAACAAAAGGCCCAGCCACCATCCTTCGGGGACGGGCCATTGCCAGTCAGGAGCACCGTTCCAATGTCCGGGCTACAGCGGGCATGATCGAGGGCCGTGTAAAGCTCATCGACGCTGTGAGGACGAAACGCATTACGCACTTCTGGCCTATTGAAGGCGATGCGCACGGTCCCCTGGTCCCTAGCCCTGTGGTAGGTGATATCTGTGAAGGCAAAATCCGGGATCACGTTCCAGCGAGATGGATCGAAAATCTGCGACACCATAGGTAACCTCGTCAGCATGAGACCTGAGTCTCACGCGTAAACCGATCGAACTCCCATGCGTCGTTGCATGAAAGCTCTCAGCCACTCCTGGACCCCATGTCCAGTGGCGAGTATGAAAGTCTTGAACGCTTCGCCTTGGGACTCCCTGTGGACGTCTCGCAAGCAAGGTTCGAAACGACACAAGCCTCGAGCCTTTGCATTAGCAGACATGGACCAAGCAAGCAAGAATTGGGTGCTTGAGGGAATCGTCGTCTTAAGGAAGGTGACGACACTGGGAGATCGCCAGACATAGCGAGTCGTAATCAACGGGCTTGTTCAAAAGATCGATAGCCCCTAGTCCCCTAGCCTCTTCGAGACTGATTTCAGAATAACCCGATACCAAAAAGACATGAGGCCGTCGCCGTTCCATCTGATTGATACGCAGCAAAAGATCGATCCCACTGCCATTTGGCATGCGCACATCGCTGACGACTACATCAAAATTTCGCCCTTGGAGCAGTTCGAAGGCTGCATCGCCGCTCTCGGCCTCCCATACTTCAAACCCCCTATCGACAAGAATAAAAGCTACGAGCTCCCGGAGCACCGGTTCATCGTCGACAACAAGGACTGAAATTGGCTTTTTGGCCATAGGGCGACCTAAACCTTTCTCGGTTGTTCCTCGATTCTGCCCCATCCAGCCTTGGTGGAAGAGACCGTCGAAGGAGCTTCTCATTTTTCGCTGTAAGCCACCAACCAGATAGCGATCCAACTCATCCACTTTATCACCACCCCATTCCTGGTGTTTCCTGCCTGCTGCTTCGCCGGAGTGTGATCTCGGCACCGATTGCGAATCTGCCCCGAACCCAGGGATCGCTTCAAAAAGTAAGCAGACCCATTTCCAGAGACTTACCTATGCACAACTGACTTGCATTCGCGAAGCGGCCGCATCCCTGATGCAAACCTTTAAGCCTCTCGCTCAGCAGGCCCGCCTTAGCAAGCTTCCGCCACTGGGGTCCTAGAGCTCTCCATCATGACATAATCTCTATGTCTTCTCTGTATCGTTTTTTGAGCGATACGCGAAATTCCTCTGGGCCCGTTCAGGAGAGCTGCCCCCCTCCACGCCTGGTCTCGTGGTTGCAGACCAAAGCTTGCCTCGATTCTACTGCAAACTTACTGAATCAAAAGTTCGAAGCATGGGATCGAATTCCTGTCAACTTCATGAGAGCGCTTTGGTCTGAACTCATGTTCCGTCCGAGCTCTTACAGCAGACTGCATCTACAGAAATTTCTGTATGACACGAGCTCCGAACTTGGACTTGCTCACGAAACGGATTTATCTCTGATTACTATGATTTCTCGAGGGACAGCAAGCGATCTTCAACTCTGGTTGTCACATAAAGTCAACACCCTGATACCCGGGGATCCTGTCTGAGGTGACCTGCACACTTTTAGACGATCGAGACGATCGACGGCGGTCCCCTCGGGTGCATCCGGACTTCCTGATTGTTTCGCAATCAACCGCTCAGTCCCGCAGGCAAAAAAATCGAATGAAGGGTGTGCATCCGGCGGGCATCGATAAATCCCGCTATGTATTTTTCAGGTAAAGGGACCGATGGGGAGGGCCTTAGAAGCGCACGAACTTCTTCCTTGCGAATCACGGGTAGCTTCGCCTTTTGCTCAAAACTGAGGGCGATGCGGGCTCTTTGCAGGTAACGGATCGCTACGAGAGCGAGCAATTGACGTTTCTTACGGACAGCTGACTCGTATTCGGCAGCACGTTCGGCATCAGTGGAGTTATGATAGCAACCCACCCATCGGCTCGAACATCGTCGAAAAATCGCATTTCCATAATGTTCCAACAGGTAATCGACCTGAGCAGAGGGTTCCAACATGCGCAGAGGATTGGCGTCAAACCCCCTGCGATGCCATCCCCAATTGAATTGCATCACACCGATGTCGACATTACGAGCTTGCCCTTTTTGAGGCAAGCGTTTGAGAAAGGCTAGAGCTTTGGCACCGCGCAGCACACGTGTTTGTTCGGGCCCATTGTCTCGCACGATGATAAAACGAAAATTAGATTCCTTTTGAACAATCTGCCAAATGATATCGGGATTGCTGGTGTCGCAGGCAGCTTCTGCAAGTTCGGCGAGGTAATCCTGCTCGTCAGTGGCCAAACCTCCCGGGTTAGCCTTCCGAGCCGTCTCCTGAAATACGTTTTCGCAGGGTTGACCTGAGTGCACAGCCGCATAAAGTATGAGGCTCAAGGTGACAGAACTCATTCTGATTTCCTCCGCTTCACGATTGGATCTGCACTCGCGAGACGTAAGCTTTCATACGTCGAACACGTGAAGTCAATGGGTTGGTCAGCAATGCTGTGGGATCCCGATCGTTCGACCCCTATCTTTTTAATTTGTCGCAAGTTAGCAACAGAGAGTGCCTTGAAACGCCCATGTGGCGGGATCTTACGTGAGGATAGCGAAAAAGAAAACTGCGAAATCCTACGAAGACACTTTTGACCTATGCTAAGACTTGGCAACGAAACGCGCGTTTTTCTTCACCCCCCGGCACGATGCGAGAGGTGATATCATCCTTCGCTTCTTGTTCCTTCTAAGCCTACGGATCAAGCTCCAAGATCGCACTCCGCAGATCGTTGGGGCTTATAGCTCATTTTTTTCGAGAAGACGAAGTAGAATCTAGGTTCGAGCATCCTGGCTTTAGTGCTCAGCTCCATCCGCCCCCAGTGATCTGGGCCATCAGCCCGATGCTTCCGCTGCACCGCGAATGAAAGATATGCGAATGCTGATTGTGCTCTGAAGAAAGTCCATCTTGACGTTCGGACGCATCACGATCCCCTCATCGGAGCGGCATGGGCTACCGAGCATCGAAGACCTGAACAGGCCGCTGCTTGGCTTCAGGACTCTATTCAGGCCACCCAAGGACGCCTGCCTGCTCAAAGAGTGGCTGATATGCTGTTCACCTGCAGGGTCGTGTCGTCCATGTCTTCTCCTTTGAAGCTTCAGGAATCTTCGATGGTTTTCGGCAAGAGGTGAGGCTTATTGGAGAACCCTCTGCCGGGCTTCAAGCAAAAAAAGATCCTGCCGAAGTCTTAAGAAAGGACGGGAGGGGAGGGAGTCACATGTCTAGCCACTTGGCTCAGCGTCAGCTTAAATTCGGAGATTATTTGATCAAACTCGATGTTTTTGCCGACCCAGACCAAGAGTTCCAACGCCACTTCGATGAGGAGGCTGCGGCTGACGCGAGAGAAGCTCCAGAGCCACCACTTTACGGATGTCTATGGCCTTCCGCGGAAGGGCTCGCGCAGTACCTCTGGCAACGCAAAGCGGAGCTTAAAGGACAATCCGTCCTAGAGATCGGTTGCGGGCTGGGCTTGCCTAGCCTCCTCTGTGCGGCAGCAGGAGCGGAGGTCACGGCTATGGATCATCATCCAGGGGTCCGTCAATTGCTGGATCGCAACGTCGAGGCCAATGGCCTACCTCAACTGGCTTTTTTTCAGGGTTCTTTCGCAGACCCCAAGATCAATCTCGGACGCTTTTCACTTATCATCGGCAGTGACATTCTCTACGAACCCGATCGTTACCAGGAGCTCGAAAGCTTTATTCTGCGGCACGCTCAAGGAGCGACTGAAGTCGTCTTGGCTGATCCAGGACGGTTTGCAGTCCATCGCTTCGGCCCTACACTCAAGCAAGTCGGACGCTTCGAACTGCTCCATCAAGCCCTTCCAGGCCAGCCTCACCCGATCGAAATCCATCGCTTCCAGCTCGCCCGTCCTCAGGATCAGGAACGCCAGGCCTGAGATCCTCCTCCGCTCCAAAAAATCTAAGCAAACCTGGGTCTACACATTGGAATCGGTCATTCGCTCGCCGTAGATGTCCGTTTCCGGCCTGCTACTGGAGTCCTAGAGAGGCAGTCGCAGCCCGATGAACCCCGCAGCGAGGCTTACTCCGAGTCCCGCGCTACCACGCAGCAGAGATAGACATTTCTCAGTCCAAGGCTTATGCTCTCGGCTGAAACTGCTGCGAGATTGGATCATGAAGGACACCGCTATCTTAGAATTTCATATCGTACCTGTGACTGCTTTTCAGCAGAACTGTTCTCTTTTGATCGACACTCAAACCCGCCGAGTTGCCATAGTCGATCCAGGAGGAGACAGCAGTCGCATCCTGGCCAAGCTCGACCAGGTCAAAGCCATGCCAGAAAAGATACTCGTGACTCACGCTCACCTCGACCATGCTGGTGCCGTCGCTGAGCTTGCAGAACGATTGCATCTGCCGATCGAGGGTCCGCATGAAGGCGATCAGTTTTGGATCGATGCCTTGGCCCAACAAGCGGCCATGTTCGGCCTACCAAACGCCAAAAGCTTCAAGCCCGACCGTTGGTTGAAAGATGGCGATCAGGTCACTATCGGTCAGTTGACTTTGGATGTGCGTCATTGCCCAGGACATACGCCTGGTCACGTGGTGTTCATTCACAAGCCAAGCAAACTTGCTGTGGTTGGTGATGTCCTGTTCCAGGGATCGATTGGTCGCACGGACTTCCCGGGTGGAGATCATGAGACTCTGCTACAGTCCATCAAGAGCAAACTACTCGTCCTCGACGATGACCTCGGCTTCATTCCTGGTCATGGTCCTATGTCAACGATTGGCGAAGAAAAGAGGACCAATCCCTTCGTCGCCGGGCGATACCGCTGAATACGCTCGTCAACTCGGGACACAAAAGCTTTCGTGAATCCCGGGGATCACCGGCCTTGTCATCTCTAGGCCCGTTATGTTCTGGGCGACGGATGAAACCTGCGTGAGACCTGTTAGGAGCAAATTGGGCACTGAATTGAAGTGTGCAAGCACAATGATCTCACGACTTGTCCTGCAGATACTTTTTTTTCACAGCTTGCTTGGTCTTATCTGCTTTCTTGAGGTTACATTCCTGACAAAGGGTTTGAAAATTATTCAGACGATCCCTGCCTCCCTTGGACGAAGGTATTACGTGGTCCTTGGTCATCAGCACCTCCCGACCGTCCTTTAGAGCGTACAGATTGAGATGAAAATAAGTCTGATCAGGATACTTTTCCTTCGCAAAGTATACTCCTTTACACCCGCAGATCGCGCAACGCACACCGTGCTTGGCAAAAGTCTGTAGTTTCAGCGAAGTCATGTTGATCAAGTCGTCTCCGATTCGGCGCAAGCATTCAGGATGACTCTCAGCATTGAGCTCTTTAGGAGTGAATTGGACCAAACGAATGACATCCTGGACCGAAACGGTCTCTTTGCGAAGCAGGTGGGGATCTTTCATAAACGCTCCAAAACCGAAGGAAGGTTCATCTCGACTCTCCATGGTACACGTCCAAAACGGGCCCAGTCGCATAAGACCTGACAGCCTCGACAGCCATCACGCGCCTGTTGACCTGAGGAAGACCGATCCTGTCTGGTGTCAGCTCGAATTTGCATCGCCAAGCATCCTCGGTATATAAACTCAGGAGAAAGGGATAAGCATCCCTAAGCCATTACTACCTGGCAAAGGAACACCTGCGATGACCCAAATGAACGTCCTTCGAAAGCCTATCACGGAGTGCAGCTGCGAGCCCATGACGGGATGGTATCGCGACGGCACCTGCTCGACAGAAGACAACGATCGAGGTCGGCATGTTGTGTGCTGCGAGATGACGGCTGAGTTTTTGGCTTTCTCTCGCTATGTCGGTAACGACCTTTCGACACCACGCCCTGAATTTGGGTTTCCGGGCCTCAAACCAGGCGATCATTGGTGCCTCTGCCTGGATCGATGGAAGCAAGCCCTCGAAGCCGGCTGTGCTCCGCTCGTGGACCTCGAGGCCACGCATCTTTCGGCTCTCCAAGGTGTGACTCTTAGCGAGCTCGAAGCCCATGCGATCGAGCGTGCTCCGGAGTGAGGTGGCACAGCACTGAGGTCAAAACCTTTGAAAACTCTTCGAGCTTCGACTAAAGTTTGAGGACACTGGAAGATGTCGTGTGGGGAGGCAAAATGAAAGGTCGTCAAGAAGTTATAACCAGGTTAAATCAGCTCCTGGTGGGCGAGCTGACCGCAATCGATCAGTATTTGGTCCACGGTGAAATGTATGCGGATATGGGGTTCCAAGTCATCGCGAAGAAGGCACTTCATGAGTCGGAGCATGAGCGCCAGCATGCTCAGGCCATTATTCGCCGAATTCTATTCCTCGAAGGACGCCCTGATCTCAGCAAACGGGATGGCTTGAAGATAGGGGCGACTCCCGAAGAGATGATCACCTCCGACTTGAATCTCGAGTACAAAGTCGCAGGCGAACTCAAGGAGGCGATCGCGCTTTGTGAGAGCCTCAAGGACTATGTGACTCGTGACATGCTGATTTTGCAACTCGAAGATACAGAGGCGGATCATGCAGACTATCTCGAAAAGCAGCTGAAGCGCATCCGCGCTATCGGTATTGAGAATTATCTACAAAGTCAAATCGGTTCCGGCAGCTAATTTGGGGAGTTCTTCATGAAGACCAATAAAGCCATCACTGTTGCCCTCAACGGCATCCTTAAGAACGAGCTGACGGCCATCAATCAGTATTTTCTCCACGCTCGGATCTTTGGCAATTGGGGGTTCGAAAAACTGAACGAGTATCGCTATAAGCAATCGATTCGAGTGATGAAGGAAGCCGACAAACTGGTCGAACGTATCCTTTTCCTCGAAGATTTGCCCAATCTCCAAAGCCTCGGCAAACTCAACATTGGTGAGAACGCCGTGGAATGCCTAGAAAGTGATCTTCGCCTGGAGAAAGACGTCCATCGACCCGCTCTCGTCGAAGCGATCGCTCTCTGTGAGCTTGAAAAGGATTATGTGAGTCGAGACATGCTTGAAGAGTTTCTCGAGGAAAGTGAAGAAGCCATTGATTGGCTTGAGACGCAGCTGTCCCTCATCAAGCAAGTCACCTTGCCGAATTATCTTCAGTCGCAGATGGAAGACTAAAGGAGGCCAGCTTGTGACAAAGAGTTCCAAGCAAGCTTCATGTCGACCCGCCTGAGCAAAGCTGGAACGATCCAGAGGAGCTATGTTGGGAACAGGTCCCTAGCTCCTTCCATCCTGGGCTCTACGGCAATCGGTTCAGCATCCTGAAAATTCGAGAAGTCCCCTCAAGCAAGCATAAAAATCTGCCGATATGGGACCGTTCAGTTTCCGGTGGATCGAAGCATCCAAATTGAAAATGACAATGAAAGCGGATGTATAGCAAGAGGATGGAAGTCATGGGGCAGATTTTCGCTCACGTCGTGATAGGCGCATTGATAGTATCCGCTTGTGGTAAGCCCGAACCCGTCGCCACCGGATACAAGAAGCAGACTGGCTCAGGCGCACCCGCCACGACGGGGACAGGAACGGGGACTGGCACCGGAACCGGTACAACCCCACCTGCGCCTGGAGGTCAGGCCAACCTTACGGCAGGAAAAGCGATTTGGGACTCTCGTTGCATCACCTGTCACGCGACCCTTAAATCGGTCGCCAGCGAGGCAGCACTGGCCACGGCCAAAACCTCGCCCTACAGTCATCCCGCGAGTGTCCAGTGGCCCACGGGTGATGACGCCAAGAATCTCGCGGCTTACCTCAAACCTAAGTGAAAAGGTAGGCTCCTCCAACTCTTGAAGCCACCGGGCGACTGTCCTCTCGTCTCTCGGGCAGCACAGCGAGAAAAAAAAAAGACGCTCAACGAGCGTCTCTTCTTCGTGCAAACAACCGTCTATTAGTAGCGTCTGCCCCGACCTTGCGAATCCCCGTACTGCATTCCGTGCGAACGGCTACGCTCGGGCTGAGGTCTCGCCTCATTGACCGTCAGATTCCGACCATCCAACTGGCTGCCATTCAACTTGCTTACTGCAAGGTCAGCTTCTTCAGCATCGAGCATCTCGATGAAGCCAAAGCCTTTGCTGCGGCCTGTTTGATGATCCATCACGAGCTTGGCCGAACCTACTTCTCCATACTGAGAAAAGGTATCAAAAAGGCTTTGTTCTGTGACAGAGAATGGAAGGTTTCCGACATACAACTTCTTACTCATAAAAAAATCTCCAACTCATCCAAGCTTCCCCCATAAGGAAGAGCATCATTACCACTTGACTCAATAAGGAGTGCCTGAATGATGCTTGGACGGTAACATAGATGCGTCATGGAAAGATAGTGAATTCGGGTCCTATCCAGAAAGCTGGGCAATCTTCGAACGCTGACTCCGACAGCACCCATAGGGACCTAGTCGAGGACAGACCTCGCCGGATACGGGTCCTCCCATCCGCAGACAGCCAATCAAACATACTGGAATGAGTAGGCCACATCTTCCAAATCTTCTTGTGGGCTCGTCGGAAAGAAGCTACTCTCCCCAGTCCAATACGACGTTAATCGAAGTGTTGGCATTCGCCAAATTGCCAAATCGCTGATACTACATAGGAAATCCTTGCATGATGAAGTCCTTTGCCATCCTCCCTGCCACGCTGCTGGGACTGTTTCTGTCCGCCGCATCCACGCAAGTCCAAGCACAATCCTATCTCACTGCCGAAGAGTCCAAGCAAGTCGTTGTCGAGATCGACAGCATATGCGGCGATACATGGTGCAGTGGTGATCTCAACTACCTTTTTGAAAGACTGGAGTGTGGGCCCACCGCCTGTTACTTCGACGTCCGAGCCGAAATCCGTGATGAATCTGACTTGGGTGGGGTTGCCAACCGCAACAGTCGCCCCTATCGGTGTCAGCTCGAGGGTTTCCAGTCTCGATCGGATCTCATTGACACGAGGGCCCGATCGCTCACCTACTCTCGAAAGCTGTACGAAGCAATCGGTCGGTGCTTGAACGAGCAACTTGCTGCTGCTTTTCCAGTCATTTACCTACCTGAAGTCAAAAGCTGTCGGACCAGCATCGAGCAAAAAACCAGCTTCCAAAGCGCCGCTCACAGTGCCTATGCCGAGGTCTTCTATGAGCAGCAGGACAGCATCCGAGCCGCAGCTCAGACCGTCAGCGACATGGTGCAAGCCTATGCAAAGACCGATAGCAGCTGCCAATTCAGCTACGCGATGGCTTTCCGTGACCAAGCGGAATGCACAATCATCAAATCGAAGCAAGTCTGTTCCCTGCCAGCAAGCGAGGGGCAATTTCTCGTGCTGAAGGACTATGTCGATGGAGCTGCAGTTCTTTATTTCAAAAAGCAGCGGAACCCAAGCCCAGCTCTTGGGAAAGCTGGTCAACGGCCCACAAAAGTTAAACTCGCTGACAGTTCGATGTGTTACACCGAGCTTTTGAATCTGGGTGATTCCCAGCAAGCTGCCAAGCCATTCGCTAGCCTTGACCACCGCTCCTACTTCGTCAGCACGAAGAATCTCAAATCAAGTGAAGACGCTCGAATCAATGCCGTAAGGCTGGTCAATTCTGTCATCCGTGGTCTGAACCGTAGCTCACCCCAGACCTGTTCTTACCAAGAGCAAACGGTTTCCCTGGACGCTAAGGCCTGCGAAAAAATCGGTGGACGCGATGTTTGCCTCATTGCCGGTCAGAGCTCTACGAGCGGTTACTTTATCGTTTCGAAGGACGATGCTGCTGGTGCATTTGTGAGCTTCATTCGCTTTGATTGATCCTAGTCGAAGCTTTGGAAGGATCGTGTCCATTGGCTCACACGCGCTGTTGTGTCCGAGCCTCATCTTTGCCCCTGCCTGCAGAAAGTAGAGTCTCCCAATAAAAAAGTCGCCGCTCATCTTCCGATGCGCGGCGACTTTTCTTAAGTGCAGGTCAGCAACTTATCAGCTGCCGCAGCGTCTCCAGGTCAGGCCCCAGATCTGAGTGATCTGACCATCGATGCTATCCGTAGTGATGTAGCCTTCCGCGTTCGGGTAGGTTCTACGATCGGTGTTATCGACGCGAACGCTGGTGTTGATACTAAGGGAGCGCTCCACGCCGCAGGGCGACCAGACTGCCGAAGAGAGAGCCACTCGATCCGAGTAAACGTAATCGGCGGCGTAGGGTCCGGCCTTCTGGGTCGAGAAACGACCGGTACGACCCTGACCTTCGAAGAAGTAGCTTGCAGACTGCTCAGCACGGATACCCCGATCGAGATCCATGAAGCCCCGGTAGTAGAAGGTGCCGACGGAGTACTGCCAGCCTGCAGGAACGTCGAGTACGAGGTTCAACACACAGTTCCGACGAGCCGCCGAAGGAGGCAGACCTGGAGCGGTCTCAGCCACGAACTCCGAAAAGGTCAGCGTGAAAGAGTCTTTCGTCGATGCAATGTTCTGCCCCACGGTTCCGAGCGGACAGCCCGAACCGTTGTAACTGATCTTCTTGATGCGGATCGGGTTGCTAGGGACGCTCTGAGCCTGTGCAGCTGCGCTGAGCAAAAGGCTCGTGACGAAGACGGATGTCATGGATTTAAGCAATGTTTTCATACCAATTTCCTTGATTGAATGAGGAGCAATGACTTGATTGTTAGCCTATGATGAAAAAGCTTGTCAATCGCGAACTTGAGAAGGGCACGAGCCCTCCTACCAGTCGTTGTAGCCTAACAGCAAAAGCTTCGCAAAATAAGCTACTTGCTCTTTTAGATGGGTTCCATCTTTGTTTTTCTCAGCGAATTTTCTTAGCGAACAGTGTTGCCGTTCAGGCGCTGTGAAAGGTGGGGGGAGGCTCGAGATGACTTTGCTATGATTGGGTGGACTGTGGCTACACAAACCGACACCCTTTGGTTGCCCGTAAGGCATGTCAGGTATCGCTTGGAGACTCCCGATCCAGGTGTGGCCTGTGCTATATGACTTTTCAGTGTTCCGTCATTGTCTCACGCTGGAGTCTAGCCTGTTTGTTCCTGAGATCACTATTTATCCCTGCCTTGCTTGCTCCCTGGCCTTCGCTTCTGAAGACGGGTTTTCCACGATGCCAGATAAAAAAAGATCGCCTCTTCAGGCGATCTTTGTCTTGACCAGGTGGCCTCGCGGACAGCGGCGTCCTGCAGATTTCCCCTGGAGCGCGTTCTAAGCTATGGCTCCGATCTTTAGATTTTCTTAAAGAGCAAACTGCCTCGACTGTCATCACATGCGTCTTGTGCTTCAATGACCAGCCCATGCGCACTGAGTTCGTAACCGAGCTGCTTCTGCGCGTGAAGATCATCTGAGCTCCACTTCAGGACCGAGCTTCGTCCACCTTCAGTCAAACTCGTCGAGCTTTTATTGAGAATCAATTGTTTTTGTGTCGGGTTCATCGTGTGAGTACCCACCGTGATCGCCATGATGCGGCGACCTTTAGTCTTTTCGTCGATGGTTTCTCTAAATCGATCAGCTTCGAACGTGATGGTAAACCCGAAGTGGCCTTGATCGATGCGTTTATTCAGTTCAATTTCTTGATTTTTATCTGCACAGGTGACTTTTTCAAGCTTCCATTCTCCCTCAAGGCCTTTCGCTTCGTTTTGAGCGTAAAGAATCGTGCTAGCTAATACGAAAGTTAAGCCTACTGCAGATAAGGGAAGAATCTGTTTCATGTTCAACTCCATCCAACATCCTTGAATCACGAGAGCTACTACAGCTACTCTGGCATTGCAAGAATCGAACCGGTACCTAAGTCGCAAAAATCTAGGGATGGCAAGATGCCAATCCCAGCCAAGAATCGGCAGAACTCGGTTGCATTTTGCAACGCTCGGACCCGCTCATCCAATCATTTCGGATCTTTGAACCGATCACGCACTGCTGCTCACCCCGTGTCAAAGCGTGGGCGATTGCAAAGAGTGTATTCGGCTTCTCTCCGATGCAGCTTTGATGCGGTGACGCCCTTGGTCACCGGGTGCTGGCATCGGTCCCTGCCGATGGCTCACACTGCGAAAGTGAAAGCTGAAACTGGGAGTTTTGTCACGGGACCTCATGAGAGGGGTGCAACCCATCGGCGTGAACTTCGGAGAGTATCCGAAAGCACCTGTCACGAGCGACATCATGGCGTGTTAAAAATAACAATTGGATCAAAAGCCAGCATAGAATAAGCTCCCCGGGGCAACTTTGGCCAATATGAAATAGAATGTTTTGCCGAAAACGTGATGACATCTGGGGCTCGACACTGCTCAATAAAAACTAAAGAAACCTATACAAAGCGATAATATTTGTATAGGTTTATCCTCATGAAACTCAAACTCTCAGAAGCAGCAAAACAGTTAGGCGTTCATCCAGTCACTTTGAGGCGCTGGGCGAATGAAGGCAAAATCAAAATTGCCGGCAAAACTCCT
>Ga0209985_10000228_pt1 | contig 63947 bp, 44 predicted proteins | sample NOAtaG_FD_187305 | JGI IMG/M metagenome (GOLD analysis project Ga0209985, IMG submission 187305) | Freshwater lake microbial communities from Lake Erie, under a cyanobacterial bloom - NOAA_Erie_Diel6S_1000h metaG (SPAdes) (version 2) | ecosystem: Environmental > Aquatic > Freshwater > Lake ... | reverse complement strand
GAAAAAGTGTTCCGCACATAATTTTTTTTAACCCGTCGGCCAGTGAACAGGCTCGAAGGTGAAGCAATCTCACGTCTTGAGTATTCTTAATGACGGGCAATAGGCATCGTGAGTGCGCTTAAGGGACGGATGCGACCTGAGTTTCGGAGGTTAGATGACATATTGGCACGACTGAATCGGACTCTCCGTCCCAAGTCCCATCGGTTCGATGAGGTCCCGCAGGTCATCTCCTGGCGACCGATCCTGCAGCGCGACGGAGCTCCTCGCTGCGGATGCTAAAGCAAAGGAGCAAGCTCTCCTGATCGAATTGGCCTGATCAGGAGTTGAGACTTTTGAGCTCATGCGAGTGGCTGACTAGATCTTCTGCAGTAAGGCTGAGCCCCAGGTCAGTCCACTTCCCACCACAGCCAGGGCGATGATATCTCCGCTTTTGAAGCGATCCCAGTGCATCGATAGCACGGCGGGGCAGCCTGCTGCACCTTGGTTGCCGAGGTGCTCGACATTATGCAGGTGACGATCTGCAGCGATACCCAGACGGTCTGCTGCCGAGGTCACCATTCGGAGATTGGCCTGGTGTCCTGTGAAGTAGGTCACGTCACTGGGAGTTAAATTGTTTCTCTCGAGGATCTGCAACGTCGCTTCTATGGTTCGCGTGATGGCAAACTTTTGGACGGCCTTGCCGTTTTGCGAAAATGTGTGCCCCACCGGAATTTTGACGAGATCGTGCCCGGAAGGATCCGACATCAGAAAGGTGTCAATGACCCGGATGGAACCAGGGCGCGGCACAGACGACACGAGAGCAGCTGAACAGCCATCCCCAAAGAGCACGCAGGTGTTGCGATCGTTAAAGTCAACTCGGAGCGAGTATCGTTCGGGATTGAAAATGGCGATCTTGCGGTGGGCTCCTGATCGAATGAGACTGCGCGCAAGATGTAAATCAAGAACGAAGGAGCTGCAGGCTGAGTTGGCATCAAATGACAAACAATTCAGCCCCAGTCGAGATGCGATCGTACCTGCATTCGCGGGAATGTCGAAATCGGGAATCGAGGTGCCACAGATCAGAACCTCGATCTTGCTGGGATCGAGATCGGGATAACGCTCCCGCAGAAGCGTCCAAGCCGGCACAGACATGTCCGCAATCGGCATCACCCGTCCCTCGGTCCGCAGAGCTTGAAGGGTTGTTCGCCCAGCCTTCAAGGCCCGGATATCATCTGGCGCCAGAACACTACGCCGTGCTTCGATCCCTGTTCGTTCTTCGACCCAGACGCTATCCGAACCGATATCGAGAGACTCGAAGAAGTGATTGTCGAGCACGGTTTCTGGGTGGTAGTGCCCCATCGATTGGAGATAAATGTCTGACATAAATGCGTCCCCTCAGTTGGTATACATACCACCATTAACGTGCAGTGTGGAGCCGGTGATGTAGCTGGAACCTTCCGAGGCAAGGAAGCGCACGCAGGAGGCTACTTCTTCGGGACTGCCGAGTCTTTTCAGAGGCACTTTGGAGAGGATCCCCTCCTGAGCTTCTGCCGGAAGAGCGTCGGTCATGTCGGTCTTGATAAAGCCGGGAGCTACACAGTTGGCGAGAATACCGAAAGAGGCCAGGTCCGCCGCGATGCTTTTGGTGAAAGCCGTGATCGCACCTTTCGAGGCCGCGTACATGCTCTGGCCTGCATTGCCGGTATGGCCGACGACCGAGGTGACGTTGATGATACGTCCCGACTTTTGCTTGATCATCACCCGTGAGACAGCCTTGGTCAGATTGAAAACCGATTTCAGATTCACGTCCAAGATCTGATCGAATTCACTCGGCTTGGCGAACGTGATCAGTTGGTCGATGCTCATCCCCGCGTTGTTGATGAGTACATCAATCCGTCCGAAGGCTTCTTTGACGTTTTTAGCGAGTTCTTTGCAAGAATCCTCTTGCGAGAGATCCGCCTGAAAAATCTTGGCTCCCGGAATGCCGACCGCAACTTCACGCGCTGCGGCCTCCTGGGAACGGTAGTGGATTGCGACAAGAAAGCCCTCTTGAGCCAAGGCTTGGGCACAAGCTTTGCCAATACCGCGCGATGCGCCGGTGATCAGGGCTACCTTCTGTTCCATAACGACGTCCTCCATTGTGAGAGACATTTGCGATCCCCGTAAACGAACATAGGGAGGCTTAACACTTTTTCCCCGGTGGGACAATACGCTTAACTGTGTCGGAATGACTTTATCTCTTCAGATATCCGCACACCAGGCGTGAGACTCGCTTCCATCGACTCGCTCCGCTGTTACGAGCTGCAAGAGAGTGCCGAACAGCCAGGTTTGTGGCGGGCCCATTCCGGACGCTTGTTTGCTAGGTGCTCGTAACCAGCTTGTTCGTCATAGGGACGCCGCAGAACCTCCAAAAGGGTCTGAATTTTGCCTGTATCGCCACGTTCTGCGCCGTCAATAGCCTCTTGGCTCAGATAGTTGCGCAGCACGTAGTGGGGGTTGGCCAGGCCCATCTTTGCTGTTCTTTGCTCGGGCTTAAGGCCTTCTACGCGGGCTCGGGCCAGCCAGCGCTCGATCCACGTGATCCATGCTGTCTCCTGCGGTGCGGATAGTTCTGCTTGGTAAAAAGCCTGACGCAAGAGCCCTAGCTGATCCAGCGGAGGAGTCTCGGGCTTGAGGGAGAGGTCCGTGAGACGACGAAAGAAGAGAGTCATGTCCACCTCTGAGGTCGTGAGCAAGGTCTCGAGGTCCAGATAAAGGCGTTTGCCATCTTCATCCTGCAAAGACTGAAGTCCGAGTTTGGACCCCATGAATTCCAGAAAAGTCTGAGTGAAACTCTGGCGGTAGATCTCAAGCCCCGCCTCGATCGTGGCCTCATGTGGGAAAAGCGAGAGCAGCGCAGCAGCAAGCCGGCTGAGATTCCAGTGGGCGATGGAGGGTTGATGGGCATACCGATAACGTCGATGCTGAGCATCGGTGGTGTTCGGCGTCCAGTTTGGATCGTACACATCGAGCCAGCCATAGGGCCCGTAGTCGATGGTCAGGCCGAGGATGGACATGTTATCGGTATTCATCACTCCATGCACAAAGCCCACTCGTTGCCAGTGTGCGATCATCAAAGCCGTCCTGCGGCAGATCTCATGAAACCACTGCACGTAAACCTGGGGATCACGCCCATCGAACTCCTGGTAGTAACGACGGATTACGAAATCAGCCAATTGCTTAAGAAGCTCGTACTCGCCGCGCTGGGCCAGAATCTCAAAGTTACCGAAACGGAGAAAACTCGGTGCAACTCGAGTGACGAGAGCTGCTGTTTCATATTCCGGACGACCATCGTAAAACATGTCGCGCAGCACTTGGTCCTCGGTGTGTACAAGGCTCAAGGCTCGGGTGGTCGGTATCCCCAGATGGTGCATGGCCTCGCTACATAGGAATTCCCGAATGGACGACCGGAGAACGGCCCGACCGTCTCCTTGCCGCGAGTAAGGAGTTCTGCCAGCGCCTTTGAGCTGAAGTTCCCAGCTGTTTCCTTGAGGATCGCGCCACTCTCCGAGGCAGATGGCGCGGCCGTCACCCAGTTGACCAGCCCAATGCCCAAACTGATGTCCGCCGTAGCAGAGCGCGTAGGGACGCATGCCTGGAGTCACACGATTGCCTGCGAGCAGTTCAAGGGCATGGGCATCGGGGCTAGGAAGCCCCAATTGAGCACTGAGGGCGTGCGACCACCCGTAGAATGAGGGGGACTTCACCGGAGTTGGTTTCACGAAGGAGTAGCAGGCCTTCGTGACTGGACGCGGGCGATTCACGTCAGACGGATCTCCGGGAAGTTGATCGACAAAGTCGTATCGAAACTGCGGGTGTTCCCACATGTTTGAGCTCCAATGTTTGGGGGCCTCTCCCAGCCTCTCGACGCCGTTTCCTGACTACCAAGCCTGGGAGGCTGCTGGCCGATTATCCACGATCCAAAGGCAACAGGCGACAGCAAGATGAACAGAAGCAACTCGTCGGGTGAGATGGTTTGGAATCGTGGGCATGACAATGGTTCTCTGTTCTTCCTTAAGGCGGTGTCAGAGCTGCGACAGGGGATTCGCACTTAAGCCCCTGGAATCACAAGGGGCAACTTGCGGCGCAAAGCTTGCATCGTCTCTGTCAAATGTTTGCAGCAGTCCTGTTCCCGACGCGGGCATCATCCGGCATCTGAAAGTTGATGCAACAGTCTGGAAAAATTGAATTAAGTTTAAAATGATGATGTTGTGAGACCGATGGATAACCTGAACGGACTAGTGTAAAAGTGAGGTAGGGCTATGATAAGACACCTGTGGGTGGCCTTGGTGGTGGTGCTAGGCGGAACCTCCGAAGTTCTGGCGACAGTGGCGTCTACCGCCATTTATTGTCAGCGATATCCGAAGGCTGCTGGCTGCGAATCGCAACAGGCCAGCTGTAACATCTGCCACGGGGGTCCCCCGTCTCTTAATCCCTACGGGGAAGACCTGGCTGAGGCCCTGACGGGACCTATCGATCAGACGCTGCTCGAAGCTCTGGGGAAGGTCGAGAACCTTGATAGTGACCAGGACGGAGTATCCAACATCGTAGAGATTAGCAATGCTGGTGCTCCTGGAAACCGTTTGATTAAGCCTGAGACGAACGTGGAGCTGGTTTACGATACGACTCTTGCCTACAAGCGGATGAAGTCCGTGTATTGTGGTCAGTCTGCTACCTACGACGACATGCAGAGGCTCAAGGCAGCCGCAGATCAGAAGGCTTTTCTTCATACGGAACTTCAGGCTTGCCTGGACGGTACGTACTGGAGAAACGAAGCTCTGTTTCGTCTCGCTGACAAAAAGATTCAACCCCAGGCGGCATTAGGATTCGGTGGTAACGTTGTGATCGCAGACTACCGCTGGGATTACCGACTTTTCGCCTACATCATGAGTGGCGATCGCGATGCGCGCGAACTCCTGTCGGCAACCTATCACATCGATGAAGCTGGCAACAAGGTGGAAGGCCAGATCGGTCGCCAGGAGCCAGCTCAGACGGGACAACGCATCGTAATCGGTGGTGGTCAACCCCTTGCCGCGAATCGGCGTGCAGGAATGATGACGACGCAATGGTTCCTAGCTTTTTACACCATGTTTGCGACTCTACCACGGAACACCGCCTCCCAGGTTTATCGCGAGTATCTGGGCATGGATATCGCTAAAGGCGAAGGTTTGCAACCAGTCGTCAACGAGCCACGCGACGTGGATAATCGCAATGTCCGACAGGCTGAGTGTGCGGTGTGCCACAGCACCCTTGACCCTCTTTCTTACGCATTCTCTACCTACGTCGGGATCGAAACGGTTCGAGCCCTCTTATTCAACTCCAACGGGACCTACCGCGGCAGCCGTGCTCCCTGGGAGGCGCAGGGCCAGATCATGGGTCAGCCCGCGACAGACCTTTTGGATTGGGCTGATAAAGCACGAAATTCTGAAGCTTTTAAGAAGAATCTTGCGAAGATGATGTTCAGCCAGGCTCTCAGCCGAGACCCTATGCCCCATGAAAAACAAGAATTTGACCTACTTTGGCAGGGTCTACCCGCCGATAACTACTCGGTGAACAAGATGCTCCATCGCTTTGTCGACACCACAGCATTTGGAGGCCGCCGGCCATGAAAAAACTACTGACGATCGGCTTGGCGATCAGCGTACTCGTCGCCTGTAGCAAAGGAAGTTTCAAACGACCTTCATCGAAGGGCAAAACAGGAACCGAGCAAGCGACGGGCAACGGCGAGGGTGTGAACGGAGGAGATGGCAGCGAAAACAGCGGCGAGAACTCACCAGCAGGCTTGAATTTGGTGTGGAAGCGCTATCGGGCGCTGGAGGATGGTCTTATGAAGGGACTCGGACTCCCCAAAAACCAGGTTTGTACGGAGCTGGGTGTCCATTCCTGTATCGATACGATTCACTTGACTGTCTTGGGTGGTAACGAACCTTACGTCTCTGGACAATACGAGAGGGTCCACTCCCCGACCGTACTGACCGCGGTTGCAGTGGATCGCGTGGTGCTCTCTGCATGTGGCCGTCGTCTCGAGATGGATCGTACAGCAGGTACGAGTGCCGTTGTCTTCAAACATTTCCCACTGAGTGGCGGGGCGCCGAACGCGGACCAGGTGAAAGCTCAAGCCACCGAGCTCTATCGTCGGCTTTTGGCACGCGATCCTGAAGCCAACGAGTTGCAGATGATCACAAGCTTCGCAGGTTCGGCAGGGTCCCCAGATAAGCTGGCCTTGAGTCTATGCTTTGCAATTGGGAGCAACGCTGAAAACATTTTTCTATAACGGCAACCGAGGGTCGAGGATATGAAGCTTCAGAATAAGAAATTCAACCGACGTGACATCTTTGTCGCCGCGGGTGGCGCTGCAGCTCTAGGTGCCACGATCTCTGGCGGCAAAATCTTCGGTCAAAATGCTGCCGCCGAGCGCAAGTATATTTTCACAATCTGTGCAGCCGGTGGTGCGAGTGTGATCGATAGCTTCTTGGCTCAGGCTACGGGACCTGCAGCCTTTAACAATCTCGTTGCGGTCAACGGGTCCCCCTTGCGGGCGGTACCTCCCCTCCAGAACAGCATTCAAGGTGCCATCCCTCTTGGCAATGGCTACTCGCAGGCGACCTTCCTGCAAAAGCATGCGGCTGATACCGTGGTCATGACCTGCGAAGTGTCCAGCGTCAACCATATTATCGCCGCCAAGCGCGCGATGAGCGGAGATAACGTGTTTGGGGGCCGAACTTTGCCCGAGGCGATCGGCATGCAGTTTGGGAAGGGTCTGTCTTTGCCTAACCTGATGCTGGCCGGTGGAGGTTATGCTCTGCACGGCGACGACATCACTGTCCCAGAGAGTTATCGCGCTCAGTTGGTCTCCGACCCCTTAATGTTCGCGCTCGCGACTCACGGTTACAAAGGTGTGACGGGTAATCTGGGGCCAGCTGAGATCCGAGGCGCGCGTGAACTTAGGCGTCAATTGGAGATGGTCTCTCGCTTTCAGGCTCAGTTCCAAGGCTCGAAGGTACTCGACGCTTATCAGAAAAACCGCGATCGTATCGTCGACGCCCTTGAAAAGGGCGATATGGTGACCAAGCTGATGCTGCTTGACCCAACGACCAACAACCTGTCACAGTTCGGCTTTCAGGTCTCGGCCGATACCAATCTTGTGCGAGGTAAATTCGCGGGATTGGGCACCGATCCATACGAGCAGCGACTCGCCCTCGCCTTCCTTGCCGCAAAGAACGGCTTGGCTAATGCCATCACTGTTGCGCCGAGTCAATCACCTCAGATCACAGCCCAGGGCTCACCCAATGCACCTATCGCCTTCGATTGGTCGCACGTCGACCATCGAGGCGCACAGAATGCGATGTGGAGTTACATTTTGAAGGGAGTTGACAGCCTGATCGACCTCCTGAAGGCGACGGATGTCGATGGAGATCCTGCACTTGGCAAGATGTGGGATCGCTCGATGATTTACATTGCGACAGAGTTCGGACGCGATAAGATTGCGACGGGCGGTAGCGGTCATCATCTCAACAACGGCGTCGTTATGATTTCACCGATGCTACAGGGCAACAAAGTCTTTGGTGGCGTTGATGCAGCCAGTGGCTTGACCTTTGGCTTCGATCCCGTGTCCGGTGCTCCCGATCCCAATCGGAAGATGAACGAACGAGACATTTATAGCGCCGTAGCCCATGCGATGGGTCTCTCATTCGAAGATAGAAGAGACTTTCCGGCCATGGTTCGTAAAGCTTAAACAATCATAGAGGGATGTTTCTAGGACGTCCCTGGTATCGTCTGCGACCGTATTGGCCTTAAGAAGCGTTCTTCGATGGGGCGGTTTGATGAGCCTGAGAGGCATAGACACGACCGCCCCCTTGCTCCTTCGCCCGCCGAAGGCTGGCTTCCGCCACTTTCAATAGCTCCTCGACACTGGATAAGCTGCGCTTCATTCCGTCATAGAAGCCAAGGCCGATAGATAAACTGATACGGGTTTGATGCATGCCGTTGTCGTACTGGGCATCGACTAGTTTCTTATGCAAGCGCTCAGCAAAGATCAGGGCTCCAGACAGATCGGTTTCCGGCAGAGCAATCAGGAACTCATCTCCGCCTGAACGGGCGGCATAATCGATGTCGTAGCGAATGCTTTCGCCGATTTCGTGTCCAACTTGAGCCATGATGTAAGAGCCAAGCATATGATTGAAGGAATCATTTACATGCTTGAAGTTGTCGATATCAATCATCGCCAATGTCAAGGGCTTCCGGTAGCGTTCGGCTCGCTTGAACTCATTACGCAGCTGTTTGGCCATGTGTCGCATATTATAGAGGCCAGTCAATTCATCAGTGAGAGAGAGTTTCTTGAGCCGCTCACTGATGCGATTGAGCTTTTGATTGGCGCCCTGCAGTTCCATGCGAATGGTTCGCGTACGGAGGGCAGCAAGAATCGTGGCTTTGAATTGCTCATCAACGGCTGACTTGCCGCAAAAATGGTCAATTCCTGCTTTGATGTTATTCTCGTAGCATTCAGCGTTGCTATGACTTACGATCTGCACTAGAGCCATTTCGTGCTCAGGCGTGCGCAGTTCCCCTAAGGTTTGGACAAGATCAAGCAGACTTCGAGGCTTGTCATCGATGTCCAAAACAACGACGTAAGGTTGCATCCGACGAACGACATGTTCGGTTTCACTGAGTGTCGAGAGAGCTTCGACGTGGAAGGACGGGCCTAAGAGATACTGGTAACGCTCGATCGAGCCCAGATGCTCTGCAAGGATCAGGATGCTAGGTTTGTTCATGAGCAGGAAACCTTTCCTTAGAAACCAACAGACTCCAGGAGGCAACACTGCCAACCTCTTGCGTAGGAATCAGCTGATTTTGCGAATCGTTGGTGTCTTCGGGGGCACATGTTCGATGCCTTCCGCTATGAGGAACATGCCCTGGATGATCAAAGCGGTGCTTTTCCATATACTGTCGAGATTGTTGCTGGCGTCAGGATGAAAGCCCTCGTGGGCCGCGCGATTGCGAAAATCCTGGAACACATGCAGCTCCTTGCAAAAGTGAAAAAGCTGTTCGGTGTTCATCGTTGGAATCGGGAAGATTTTGCCGAGACCATATCGACAATCCTGTCGGGAAAAGCAGATAAAAAAGATCGCAAACGCCTTCAGTCCGTCGAGCGTGAAACGCTTACCGGGTCGATACTGACAGATGGCACGCAGCATCTTGCGCAGCTTAAAGCGACTAAAAAATGGTATCGTTTTGATAATTGGCAGATTTTCAATGTATTGTTCAAAGTCATCCATGGCCGAAGGAATCGGACGAGCATAACCGATCACGTCGAGCTTCCGCTGCAAGACGCCTTGGCGAATCAGCTCGCTACAAGGCTGTTCAAACTTCTCGCGGAAGCAGAGTTCGAGAGCTTTGTATTGCATGTCGATCGCAGGGCTAAGGTCAATCGTGCCAAGGTGACTTCCGATCTGTTCCACCTGCAGATGAAAGAACTGAGCTGTTCTCAGCGCTCGTTTGACTTCACTTGATAGGAGTTCATAGCGTTCAATCTTTTGCATCAGAAGCTTGTCGAGATCAAGGGTTGTCGGTGTCAAAGGCGCAGCTGCGACGGAATCGGTCGGCTTGATGGCTTCCTCGATGACCAAGAGGCTTGAAATCGCGTCTCGCAGTTCGATCAGGAGGCTATCGCTCATCGTCCTATAGTTGAGGTCATTCAGGGCTGATCGCAATTCAGCCTGTAGGTGACTCACGTCGAGATCTTTCAGCAGTTGACTGATCTCCAGCTGCAGGTTGATGCTGACGTTTGGACGAGTCAGGAATGCAACGAGTTCCTGCGACGCGCGGACCGTACCTATGCCCTGAAGAGCATAAATGACGGAGCGGAGCACAGGCTCTTCGTTGCTGCGAATGAAGTCGAGCAATTTCAGGGCAGCCGTATCGTTTCCCTTGAAACGCCCCAAAGTATCAATGAAGCAGATTTGATAAAGGTAAGGAGCCTGTCGGGCTTTAAGCGAAAGAGGATCGATCTTCTCCGGAGAGGGATTTTTCCAAGCTTCGATGAGCGAGCACCAGAAATCGTCTCCCTTGAGGTCTGAGGTCTTCTTGCCATGATAGGCCATCGCGAAGAAGGCATGGCGTGCAGCCTCGTGGGACGCAAATTCTTTCTCCCAGAGCCCAAGGCCTTTGATCTCAGAAATCTGACCTTTGGCAAAGGCATCCAGCGTTTGCTCTCGCTCTTCAAACACACGATCAAAAACCCCACCTTGACCCTGCCCACCATTCATTTGAGCAGCGTAGCGGGGCAGAAGAAGAGTCAAGAGAGCCAGGGGGTCGTCACTCTTCTGTAGAACGTTGCGTATCTGTTCCAAGACTTGTCTCTGCGCTGCATAATCCAGTAGGGTGCCGAGCACATTGCAGCCGAGAATCAGTGTCTTTGGATCTTCAGTTGCCAAGAGCATGGCGAGTAGAGTGGCTTGGGGGATGCCCGCGAAAAATTCCCAGCTTTGCCCCGCCACCTCCGGCATGTGACCGGCCTGAAGGTGCTGAAAGAGACTGGCGAGGACGTCAGCACCAATATGATCACGATCCCAGAGGCTAGGCCAATTTGATATTATGCCTGCTTCGTCGAATTTTTTATTTTTTTTGCCAAGGATCGTCTTGATGTTCTTGATTTCCTCTTCCCAACGTCGCTCTTCTTGGTTTGCGTAGAGAAATTGAGACCAGATTCCACTGAAGCCCTGATGAACTGTTTGTTCCTTAGCCCACTGCGGATCGAAGCGAAAGACATAGGCGAGGTAATAAGGCAAAGTGCGTTCGGCCACTGAAGATGTTTGATAACTATGTGTCAGGCCTTTCTTTGCCAGATCCAGAAGTCGAGGAGAGGCAATCCCGAACTGCAGCGCCCGGAAGCATAGCAGGGAGAGAAAGGCAGCCGACATATCCTCCAGGCCATCCATCTCGGCAACCTTCTTGACCAAAGGATATCCTCCGCCGAACCAGGCTAGATCGAGCAGAGTGTAACGTATTCTTTGAGGGGTATGCGGCGACAGGCTGAGTGGTAAGGTCCGGTGCCACATGATGCAATCTGTTCGGAGGGCCCACTCCCAAAGTGCAGCTGCTGCTACGTTTTGATCCCAGCCGATCAGCTGCGAGCTGAGATAATCTTCGAAGGCAAGTTTATGCTTGGCGCTCGTCGTCCGCAGAATCGCGATGTGTTCCTCGGAATTGAGCTTCAACTTAAGCAGATCTGCGCTCAAAGTTATGGGCAAAGCCGACTGAGCTTCTTGCATCTGCTGAAGGATTTGTTGCCGCTCTATCCCGTGGGCAGCGTGGAGATAGGCGCTTACCAAAGCTGCGTCTTCCATAGTACGGTATCTCCCAGGTGCTCGAGGCAAAAGCTATACTTGTCATTGATATTGATTCTAGCATAAGCGTAGCTCCGTCATAAGCTGACGGTTCGGAAGGAAGTCGAGAATGGTATGGACCCATCAGCTCCTTGTCGTCGGTCTGCTTTTGGTCACGGGTCATTTGGATGCAAAGCCAAAGAAAGAAGAGATAAGTCTTTCATTCAAGAATCTTAGGCATTATCAGATCGCCATTGAGAATGGGCTTTATGCTGTTTATCGAGATGGTGATCGAGTCTTGACGGCTCCCCGATTGGGACGGTTTTACATCAGCTCCCGATACAACGAAGCCGCAAAAGAGATCGATTTGGGTTTCGGGACTCTGAAGAGTCCCGTAGCGGAAAGTGAACGAGTGCCCCTCGCTGAGGGTGAGAAGGATCGACGCTTCAGGTCGATCCTACCCCTAGACCCTTATTTACTGCTGCTCGATTCGGCTAAGCGACAGTTTGTTATTTGGAACAATCAGGACAAAGTGTGGCATCAACCTGCGGACTTGATTCTCGACATGATTCGTCCACCTGCCGACAAGGGGGGAGAGGCCCCCAGGGCGGAGGTGGCGAGGCTACGCTCTCGCTTTCAAAAATCTTATGCAGCTATGCAAGAGGATGGCGATCTTATCGCAGGCCTAGCTCCGATACCTCGCTGGTGGAAGGATCGAGACGGAAGTCAGTTTCTTCTACTCCTGCGTCTGCCTGAGACCCCAATCCTCACAGTCCGGTGCGAAGGACGGCACTATTCACGCTGTATCGCTCAACGGTCCTGCTTCGTACCGAACTTTATGGAAAATCCCAAGGACCAGCCCGCGGGTATTGCTGTCCATCAGAATCGAAAGGAGATTTGGATTGGGCAGCCCCAAAAGATGCAGATTCTCAGATTGAGGTCGGAGAGTTGCTACAGGATCCAAAAATCAGGACAAATGGGAATACCTAAAGAGATCCGTCGTCTCAGTCATCTGTTCTTCGATAACGAGGCTAACCTTTGGTTGACGAACGGTGAACCTGATCCTTTGTATAGTGCGAGCCTATTTCGATGGGATAAAGCGCAGGTGGGTAAGCTGCTCGATCCTTAAGCAATGTGCGGCCAGGACTGGCCCATAAGCGTTGCTGCCGAAAAAAGTCTCAGCTCCATCATCGTCGCGAAACGGCTCTCTCCGCTCCGTTGAAGATGGTGACTCCAAGCATAGCAAGGGCGAAGCTAGGGTAACGATGCCAGGATCAAAGACTATTTTCAAGCAGGATGGGGTGTGATTCCGACTTTTCTCTTTGAAGAAACAAAGAGTTTTTGCTGAGCTTTGCTAGGATAAAAAAAAGTTCAAGAGCTGATGTTTCTGGAGGGCAAAAGCTTGCGAAAAAATCAGAAATCTGTTTTACTGGCTCTAAATCAAAAAATAAACAGATTGCTTGCAGTTGATTCCAAGGGTGTGTGGCACGGCGGAACTCTGTTTGATGCTGGCGACGGGGGGCGGGACGGCCTAAGAAGGTCAGCCTCGGAGAGATCCGAGGCTACCTCTCCGGTGGGGAGCCTGGAGCAGCATGATCTGAGGGATGCGACGGTCCTATCGCACGTGGGCTCAAAAGTTAGCGCCTATGTTGAGTCCGATGACGGCTCCACGCAGGTTCCGGTAATTACTATTGCCGCGTGGGTATTCGCATTCGACTTGATTATTCAGGCAGCGACGCCATGGCCAACCCAACGAGAGGTTCACTGAACCGAGCGGCGTGAGGTAGTTGAGCGAGAGACCATACGATAGGTAATTCTTAGTCCAAAGGTACTGAGGATGAGTGAAGACGGTCTCGAATGCGTAGGGCTCGTTATCGAAGAATTGGGGCGATTCCTCTCCCGCAGCTGTTGCTTTTTCAAACTCCTCTCGAATCAATTGCTCCTCTGTGGCAGAGAAGAAGCTATTGCTGCTATCCAAGAAGCTCGTCATCGCTAAGGTGTCCTGGATCAATTGATGTCTCAGTTCTAGCTTATGAGACGCCTGTCGCGAACCTCCGTCGTATATCCTCTGATCTTCACCAGTCACGAAGACGGGTCCCAAAGTGTTTTCACGGAATCCCCGATTGCTCTCGGAGCCTCCTGAAGGTAGGCGCTCCGTGCTCGGCAGGACATTAATACCATCGCGCCTTGAAATATTTGTATACGCTTTGTAAGCAAAGCCGGCAGCAAAGACCCAGTTGGGGTATAGCTCTCGATACAAGGTGTAGCTGAGGGCCCATTTGTTGTATTTCAAACTACCACCAAAGACATAATCAGCTAGGCCAAGCTCACTCGAGAGTCGAAACCCGCGTGTTGGCCAAGCGATGTTATTGCGAGCGTCCGTCACGTGGCGGAGACCTAACTCCCGAATCTGTAAGTTGCCCGCTTCCATAAGTGTAGCTTTTTTCACATCCCCCTCGGCTTCCTCACGTGTTTCCTTGTAGAGTGTAAACAGCTCGAGGTTTGTCCGTGTGGTGAAACCACGTAAACGGTGTGAGCCAATTGCTTCCGCTGAACGACTGATTTCCCAGGATTCAGCTTGAGCGACCGCTTTATAGTTGAAAGTTAGGGTCCCATCGACTGGTAATCCGCCAAGGTAGGGCTCAAGATAGCCCACACCGGCGTACCGCCCCAGCAAGGTTTTATTGCCGAGAGGTGTCTGATCCTTTTCTTCGTTCAGCGAACCCTTACTAAAGATCTTACGACCCGTACCTCCTATATTGTTGTAGGAACTTTCGACCGAAAAGCGAAGCCCTTCTCCCAAGCTCCAACCTGGACCGAAGCTAACAGTGCCGGATCGAGCCTCGCGAAGGAGGATTGTATAGGAGACAGTCTCGCTGGAGTCGCTGCTGGGTTCTGCTGGTGTTATGCTGACTGAGCTGAAGAGGCCCAGGTCGATCAAAGCCTGTCGGCTTTCTTCGATACGATCGGGCGTAAACCAGTCTCCACTTTGAAAGCGCAGTTCCCTCTGGACAACTTCGGGATCTGTCTTGACCAAACCCTTGATGTAGATCTCACCAAAACGGCTCCTTTGGCCTTCCTGAATCGTTAAAAGGACTTTGGTTTCAATATCGCGAAACTGGCGATTCTGCAGGAGCTCGATATTCATCTGCACCTGCAGGTATCCCTGCTGACGATAGACGTTGCGTATCGATTTCTCGAAGTCGATCAGCTGCACCCATGAGAGCGCCTCGTCTTTATCTACAGGAAACATACTCGAAAGAGAATCGGAGGTGATCGCGCGATTTCCCGTGATAATCAGATCGCTAAAGATCCGCCTCTTGCCTTCACGCACCACATACACAACCTTGACATCACCATTGCTTGGATTTTTGATGATACGGGGATCAAAGACCCGGATATCCCAGTAGCCTCGCTGCTTGTAAAAGTTCAGTAGATTCTCCCTAGCTTGCCGGATCACCTCTTGTGAAAAAAGGGGAGTATTGCCAAGATTGGGGTAAAGATTCATCGCGTCGAGAGCTTCACTTTGAGTGACCGAAAGTAGACCCTCGAATTGGACCTCGATGATCCGATACTCAGGCCCAGGGTTGACCTGAAAAAGATAGCTGACAGAGTCTCCGTCACTATCCTTGGTGCGAGGCGGACTGACTTCGACATCTTCAAACCCTTGGTTTTTATACTGACGAGACAGTTCCGAGGCCATGGCATCGGGATCTGTGATCGTAGGATCTAAAGTGTTCAGATCGTCCCCAAAGATCAAGCTGATCAGAGCAGGGGGCTTGATCGGTGACGCAATTTCATAGCGAATCTTTTTGCCAAGGCTTCCGTTGATTTTCAGGACACCTGTATTGGTCTCCGGATTGAACTGCAGATCAGGACTTTGGATGCGCTGCTGGTTGTAGCCTGCACTGACCAAGTCACTCTCAAGTTCGCCGATGCGTATCCTAATATCGTCGATGTCGCAGAACATACCTCGTTCGAATGGATTGCTGATGCCATCGGGTAAGCGAAAGGAGAATTCAATGCGAGAGACGGTGCAAGGAAAATCTTCGTCGATGCGGATGACATAGGTGATCCGATCGACCTCGACAATTCTTTGCAAATTCAGCTTAGCGAGAAGATAGCCCTCGTTCTGGAGAATGGTCTTGACCTCTTCTTCAATTTGCTTTCGGACCTCTTCGGAGTCTGTTTGCCCGATGTATTTTCCGAGCTTGCCTTCGATTTCGATGCGCAGTCGACGGGTCAGGCTTGTGACCTCGAGTTTGCCGATCGTTGCAGCCGAAAGTACACGAATCAGGATGGCACCTGAGTCATCGGCAAAAGCCTCCACCTGTGCCATGGGTTCAAGTTGGCTGATTGCTTTCAAGAGGCTTGCTAGGTTGTCCGGTCGCGACACATCGGGGAATCGGCGCTGCAACTCTTCTAGGTTGAGGCTTTTGGTTTCAGAACCAGGCGCGAGTTGCCAATTGGCAGCTTGAGCCTTCGGGATGACGAGCAGCAGAGAGAAAAGCCAGAGGTACCAGCCAAGGGACTTGGAAATGTTTGGAAAGCTCAGCATCAAACCTCTCGATGGCATCATCATCAGTCAAAGCCAAACCGGAATTTTAGATCGAAACCCGAGTCCTTAGGTAGATCACTTTGCGCATTGCTTTGCCCCTTAGCGCTACGATCGACACTTCCTGAGAAGGTGATGCTTTCATGAATCGGGTATTCAAAAGAAAGTTTAGCATTCGATTCGTCATCGACCTGGACCACAGCATTGGCCATGCCCCAAAGATTGAAGGGGACGTTGAGACGGGTGACCGGTCGCTCCTCAACTTCTGACAGGTAGGAGTCAATGTAAACCTCCCGGATGACCGTCTGACCCGAAAGATCGAAAAGTTTTTCTATTGGCTCTTCTGCGAAGACCAAGAACGAGCTGAAAATCTCGTTGACCGATGCACGCTCAGCTGTTTTGTTGGCCTGCTCTGGTATCTTACCAGTCGTGATCAGCAGGACGATGTCGAGGTTGCTGATCGGTGTTCCGTCCTCACGGTTTGGCGGATCGCACGTTAGCGTCACACGTGGTGTTGCGAGATCACCAGTGACTTGCACCTGCACCTGGTAAGGATTGATGGTGGCAGAACCAATGATGTCCAGACGCGGATTAGGGGGGGATACAGGTTCGTCAAAGGAGATCACGGCTTGGGTGATTCGGAACTGGCGACGGTAATTGAAGCTACCACGGTCAGCTAGAATCTGGCCGAGAAGCAGGGGTTGTAGATCCGTTCCTCGGACTCTTAGATTCGACGAGAGGGTCGCTTCGAGACTTTTGTTCTTGAGTACGATTGATTTGTCTGCCTGGACTCCAACGTCGAGATTGACATAGGGATTTCGCTCGGGGAGGGTCGTGCCACTCACACTTGCGCTGAGTCGGGTATCGTATAACGAAGAGACGATTTCCTTTCGGAGGTCGAAGTTACCGATAGAAAGAAATCGATCGACTTGAATGTTACCAGTCAAGTTAAAAGGGAGGCTTGTACCGGTGACAATGAGGTCGCCACTTAGGACGAGATCAGCACTTTTCAGGACCGGGATATTCAAGCGATTGAATTCGATACGATCTAATTTGATTGCCAAGCGCGAAGGAGTGTCAGCTTGTTCGGCGAAGTTCAAAATGCCGGTCACTTCTATGTCGCCCTCTCGACCTTTGGAAGCTCGAAACTTATGCACCAGAAGCTGCTGATAGCGCCACTCAATATCAAAACTGACATTGGTTAAGGCTGGACCGAGATCAACAATACCGATCGTGAGCGGCGTCCAATCTTGAAGATTGAAAGGATCAAGCTTGCGCTCCTTGAAGCGGACTGAAATCTCTGGTTTATCGATTGATCCGCGCAGGTAACCTTCAATGAGGACTTCTCCACGGGCCGTTTCTGCAAGACTGCTGAAGTTCTTCAATATGTCGAGTTTGACAGACCCCTGCAGGTTGAGGTCCAGATGATCGGGCAGGCGATTGTCGCCTGCCGTGAGCTCTAGGTTGAAATACTCGCCCTTCAACTTGAGGGGCCGCTTGTCGGTGAATCGCCAGCGCTCGGGGCTGATCGTGACTCGGATCGGATCATCGCTGTTGAGTTCGACCGAGTTGGCGCCTCCCCCCAGATTGCGAAAGATTTTGGAACGGATCCGACTCAGTGTGAAATCACCACTGGAAGCCCAGAAGTCTCTGAGGCTCCCTTTCATCGTCCATTCAGCGCTCAAATAGGCGAAGTTGCGCGGGTCGTCGGCGAAAAACTTACCGATCAGCGCTCGGACGTCCAGCTGATTGAAGTAAAAGTACCAGTCGTACGGAAGTTCGGGGCGATCAAAGTCGATATTCAATCGGCCGACGAACCCACTACCTGAATGTCGCAACTCCGGAATTCGCAGTCGTCCTCCATCGATGAAACCAGACAGGTAGAAGGATGAGATGGGAATGCCCCAGACGAAAGGAGATTCCAGAGCAGCATCGATTTTGCCCTGCAACTTGTCGATGGATCCTTCCAGCTGGGTCTCGACCACGATCTCGCCACCGAAGTCATGGGTCCGAAAGAAGCTTCCCACGTAGGGGAGTGAGGCCAAATGATTGACGGTACCCTGGACGTCGTTCGTGCGATACTGCAGACGATTCTGATTGATAGTTTTGAGCTGAATTTGAACGTGATCTTCCGTGCCAAGTCCTAACCTATGCCAGATATGTCGAGGTGGACTTCGGGATGTTTTATGTTCAGCTTCGAAACCAAAGCGTGCTTCGATTTGATCAAGCTTCAGGTAACTGTCATGCAAGCGCCACACCTTACGGCTACCCAAGAACGTACCAGAGCTTTCACTGAGCAGCCTTTGCCCTGACACCACAAGGTCCTGGATCATGTACTGCAGTTTCCCGGTGTAGGTAAAGGGCTTGAGCAGATCACCCGCAAGCTGTCCCTGGGCCGAACGAATACCGAGGCTCACATCCTTCAAGTCAAAACTTTGAGCCAATCCATCGCCGATAAAGGCGGAAGGCAATTGTTCGACATCGATATCCGCTTTGAAAGAAAAGGGTCGGCGGACTGCTATGCTTGCGTCATTAAGACGAACTTTGGCCGGGCCACCCGGCCTCAGTTGGACCTTTGGTAGATAAACGCGATCCCCGCTCAAAGGGTAACGGAAGGCAGCTTCAAGTTGGGCACTTTTAAATCCGCCAAAGTTCACATCCTTGGCTCGGGCTTCTCCCTCAAGGACGAGAGCATCGTAGGGACCTTTGATACGGACATCGGCGTGCCCGAGCCCCGTCGCAGGAATCTTTGTGAAGTGATTGAGCAGCGGCAATCTAAGTTCTGCTGAGTTGAGAGTGATATCGAGACCTTCCGCAGTTGAAAAGAAAAATCGACCTGCCATTTGCAAGGGAGAGGGAATATCGTTCTCTTGGTCATCAGCGGATCGGCACTCACCCGTCGCTTGGTTGATGGTAAGGGCCTTTTCGTTGGCTGTGATTTGAGTTTGCAATAAGCAGTTCGGGCCGTTCATAAAACGCTGGGGTAGCTCTCGAATAAAAGGCATCGTTAGACCTTTGTAGCGGACCAGTCCACCGATCCGCAATTCGAACGGATCCGCCGATCCCCGCAGTTCGATCTTGTTCGATTCAAGTTCGGTTTGTACCGCTTGAAAATCTGGTACTTGGAGAACATCGAGAAGTTCAGTCAGAGAGAGATTTTCGGGAACGATATCGAATTCGATCGGTACTGGAGTCGAGAAACCGATGAAGCCGTGCCCCTTTGCGAGTCCTACCCCATTTTTGAGCACACGGGCTTTTTCGAAAGTCATGCCTTTCTCATCGATACTGAAATCGAGAGTGGATTCCAAAAGTTTAAATCCCGAGAGCTTAGCGTTCGCAGATTGACCGCGCCCATCGACACGCCAGGAGACGGCGCGTTCATCGAGCGGGATATGCATCTGCAGATCGGCTTCGCCGTTGAGAGGCCCTCCGGTATCGCTAGCCCTCAGATAACGACCGAGAATGGCAATGTCTGCTTGAGAGATACGATTGCTTAACTTTACAAATAGGCCCTTGAGAATCTGGGACTTGGTGTTAAACAGTCCCGGTCGCGATTGCTCGGCCTCAGTTTCGAATGTTAATTCCAAGCGACTCTCGGTGTTGAGCTCGTTCGATTTGATTCGAAACAATCGAGACGAGAGCTTGTCTCGATCGAGATGAAGGTCAGCCTCTAGATCGAGATCCTGCAAGAGGTGACGACCTTCTACTTTTAGATTGGTGCGACGACTGTGGAGGTAAAGATCGGAATCTTGGGCATTTCGAAAAGTCAGCTGTAAATCAAAGCCAGCAAGTCGTCCCTTTAGGAGCTCGGGATCCTGAGGTTTTTCACCAGGAATCTGCACATCGATGGTTGCATTGAACCAGCTCAGACGATAGAGAGGTAAGGTAAAATCAAGGGGCCATAAAATAGGACCCTGATCGCGAGTGAGGGCCGGAAACTTTTCGATGATTAAGAGTTCTTCAAGGGGGGGTAGTGGTAGGGCAAATTTCGGCTCGTGGATCTCTATATCAAAGATTTCCGATTTACTCAGCATCAAGGCCCAAATAGAAAATCGAACCTGTATGTGAGCTGATTGTAGTAAGGGGCTTTCAGTTTTGTTGTCTTCTGTTTTTCGTCTGACTTGGATTCCGTAAATATCGATGCCGAGTGGTAGGAATTTGGCGTTGATGGCTTCGAACTTAAGTGAAAGCTTGGTGTAATCATCGAGCTGACGATTGATGCCGTCCCGAAGGATGCGATGGATGTAAGGATTGTCGAGAAAAAGGTTCCCTACGTATCCTAGCGTGACTAGGATAGCACTGATGATGACAAGTTTTTTGAGAACCTGTACGAACGCACGCATGAATAGTTTCACCGGCATTTCTAGGAGCCGGTTCATACTCCGTTTCGATGGGTGAGGCTGATAGCTCCTACGTCTTCCCGAGCAGGGGCGTCTCCGCCAGACTCGGCGACCAGCTCTCAGGCGGCCGTTTGCGACAGGTCTCAGCCTCTACCTTGTCAATATGAACAGATACGCACAGCCTCACTCGAGGCGGCGCGTCCTTTCAGGTTTCCTCGGGATCATGACCGCCACCGGATTTATAGTAAAGGGAATTCAGGTCCATAGCGGCATTGGGTGACGCGGGTTTGCTTGGCGAGGCTGGGGGCGTGCGCCGACGCGGACTCGGCGCTTTGGTTTTTGTGGCTTCGCCAGTGGCTTCGTCCGTCGCTTTTTGGAGACCAAGAAACTGCATCGCTGTCATCATCACGTCAGCATTGATACTCCGCTGATCACGGAAGAAAGCTTCCACGAGACAGGCTTCGATGACTGCGTCGAGATTGGCAAAAGTACCAATGCCGTGGTGGGCGATGACAGCCAAGGCATCCGACTGCAAAGTTTTATGGGGCAGCTGCAACCACTCGAGTCGATGGCTCAAATAGGAAGCTAACTCATTGCGGTTGAGAGGATGCAGCAGGGTCCAGAGCGAGAGGCGATGCTGAATGCCATCGAGTTGCTGCAGGGTTTGCATGAGGCGCGGATTGCCGAGAAGCACAAAATTTACACGGCTGGAGATGATCGATTGAACATGGCTCAACGATAGGATTTCATCGAACGCTTCGGGTGTCGTCAGTTTATGCGCATCGTCGATCATGATAGTCAGCACTTTGCCGTGTAATCGTGCCTCGTGCAGCTGCTGGATGATGGTGCGAGGTTGGCAACGGGATTCGTCGAGCCCGAGGTAATGCCCCAGACGTGTCAGCAGCCAGCCGCTTTTACTCTCATGGTGCAGGAGAGAAAACAATGCGACGTCGTGCCCGATGGGGTCGATTCGATGGTAGAGCCAGCGAGCGAGAGTTGATTTGCCATGACCAGGAGGTGCAGAGACGACGAAGAGGCTCGCCGTGCGGCTTAATGAGAAGAGGAGTCTGGAGCATATAGCCTGCGTTCGCTCCTGCCAATAGAGGCGATCGAGGGCGACGGGCTCGTTCCAGGGAAGCGATTTCCATCCCCAGAAAGCGAGAAATTTTTTGTGCTCCATCCACTCCCCCTTCGGCATTGCGAGGTCAGGTCACCGCTGTCTCGTTAGCCTACAGCTTTGTTCCAGCGTGCCTTGAACTCTTCGATCAAGGGAACCTGATGCTCGACCATCCGTTGGAATCGATCCATGTGACCTTCAGCATAGAGGCAACGGGCAAGAAAATCCTGGGCCTGTTTACGGCAGTAGTCCTCGCGCACCAAAGCCTCGAGTAAGGGTATACAATCTTTGAGCTGATTCAGCATGAGATGAGCCTGGATCTGATCGGAGTAAAGGAGACGAGGGTTGCCATGGTTTTTCCGAGTGGCTGCGAGAATTTTCAAAGCCGTCTCGGGCATCGCAGCCCGCATGTAGAACTCGACCAGATTGATGATGATCCCGACATTGCGGGGATGTTCCTTCAGAGCTGTTAGCAGAAGCTTTTCGACCGATTTGAAATCCGTTTGTCGCATCAAAATTTGCGCCATACAAGGCGTCACAAGCGGCTGGAGATCCGCTTCAGCCTTGAGATTGGTGAGAAGTTTGGAAAACAGCAGAAACTGTTTCTCGAGAAACAGCCGTCGTGCCTGGTAGAGTTTGCGCAGGTTACCCTGACTCCAGCGCCTGGTTAACCATTCAAACGAGCCGATGAAGGAAGCCGGATTCACGGGCGACTCGATCAATTCCGGCTGGCCGAGATCTTTGATCAGCGCTTGTTCCTGGTTGTGTGAGGGATGGCATACAACGATAGTCGGCGTGATGATCGACACCGGATCGACGATTTGGGCCCGGAGTACGAAGCTAGCTGGCAGCTCCGGCGTATCGTGCACGATCAAGATGGAGCACTTGCCGGTGTTCAAGGCCTTGAATGCTTCTTGAATCTTAGGGGTGCGAACCGGAATGTGCCAATGCCGCCGCTCAAGCCGGCTGAGCACCTCGTCTGGAAACGTGAGGGGAGCGGCAGAGATTAGTGCAATGTTCGGATTGTCCCAGGCTCCCTGCGGTGTCTGAACCATATTTGCTTCGTTCCTTGGTCCGTCAGATACGGCAAAACTTGCCGGAAGGGGAAGGCCAACTCATCCCTCCTTAGTATACCACCTTTGGGTCCAAGTTTGTGAGTGTTGACAGGGCTGAGAGTGGTCAGTAAAAGAGGTCGCAACGCCTCAACCCTCACAAGAGGAAACCGAAACATGAGAGTATTGCTAGTTGGCTCAGGGGCTCGGGAGCATGCCCTCGCCTGGAAGTTGCGCCAATCTGCTCTGGTTGATGACCTGTGGATGTGGCCTGGTTCGCCTGCTATGGAGGGTCTGGGTCGGCGACTGGACATCGGTCTCGACGCTCGCATGGTTGATCTTGCCAGAATGGCCAAGAACCAAGGGATCGATTTTGTGGTGGTCGGACCCGAACAGCCCTTGGCGGACGGGCTGGCGGATGCCTGTCTCGAACTGAAGCTGCCTTGCTTCGGTCCTCTCAAGCTCGCGGCCCAGTTGGAATCTTCCAAGGCTTTTGCCAAAGAGGTCATGGCAGCCGCTGGCATTCCAACCGCTGCTTTTCAAACAGTCCATGGCGAGGCGGCCTGTCGATCCACTGCCGAAGCCTTTCTGAAGCAGCGCGGGGGTGCTGTCATCAAGGCCAGCGGGTTGGCCTCGGGTAAGGGTGTCTTCGTCTGCACCGATCAGGCTGCGATTGACGAGGCGATCGAGCGCCTTTACCGTTCCGGTATGGCCAGAGCCGCGGAAACCGTTGTGATCGAAGAGATTCTCGAGGGGCGTGAATGCTCCTTTTTTGTTTTCATGGGTGCCGGAGGGCCGACTCCCCTCGGCTTTGCTGTCGACCATAAGCGCTTGAAGGACGGTGACCAGGGGCCGAACACTGGGGGTATGGGCTGTTATTCGCCTGTCCCTTGGTTACCCAAGACAGCGGGTGAAGAGGTCATGCAGGAGGTGGTTCGACCCCTTTTGATCGAACTCGGCAAAAGAGGTATCGAGTATACCGGTTGTCTCTACGTGGGGCTGATGTGGGGACGTAAAGGTCCGTCGGTGGTGGAGTTCAATGTTCGACTCGGGGATCCTGAAGCCGAGGTCCTCGCGCTGCAGGATCGTCGGGACTGGGCTGCATTGATTGCATCCAAACTCAATTTGCATCGTATGCCCGACGAGTTCGCAGATTTTTCGGGCCTGGAACATGGTGCTTCAGTCGCTGTCGTGCTTGCTTCACCTTGCTACCCTTTCGGAGAAGGTGAAACACGGCGCTTTGAAGTTCCAAAACACGTCTTCGAGACGATGAGTGACGCATTCTGCGCCTTCGGTGCTGCTGTTCGCCTCGAGGGAGGTCGGCTTTTGACAGGGAAGGGTCGATTGCTCACGTTGGTAGCACATGGCGATGACGTTCATGCGGCACGGGAGCGGGTTTACCGCGAAGTGAGACATTTGACCGCAACTTGGCCCGGAGTGCAGTATCGGCAGGATATCGGCCTCACGATGCTGAAAAACTGATAGCAAGAGGTGAGCCGTGTCCTCAATGTTTCCTCGATTCTCCTACCGCTTGATCCTCGCCTCCTCTTCACCAAGGCGGCGTGAGCTCTTGGGGCATTTAGGTTTGCCGTTTACCGTCGCAGTGCCCAACATCGTCGAGGAACAGCAACCTGGGGAAACTGCTGCAGGCTACGCCTTGCGCAATGCTCGCGAAAAAGCCGAGGCTGTGATCAGTCAAGATCAGGGGAGTCAGGCGCCCCTGGTGATCGCAGCGGATACGATAGGCGTGATTGGAGCGAGAATACTCGAAAAGCCTCGCGACCAGGCTGAAGCTGAGGGTATGCTGCGCCTCCTCTCGGGGCGGGACCATGTGGTTTGTACAGCGCTTGCCGTCGCAAGCCGGGAGAGTGTCCTGAGTCAGCTGGTCGAAACCCGGGTCCGCTTCAAGGTTCTGACTGCGGAAGAAATTGCCTACTACGTGTCCACTCGGGAACCTTTCGATAAAGCAGGAGGCTATGGCATTCAAGGAATTGGAGGCTTTATGGTCGAGCGCATTGAGGGTTCTTACTCCAATGTTGTCGGTCTTCCCCTCGTTGAACTCATCGACTTGCTGAAGCGCTTTCACGGGCCGCTGTCGTAGCCTTTGGCAGTCGTCGTTGGCTATCGGTCGAAAGATGGCCCGAAATGATTCAGAAAAATCACAAAATGCTTTCTGGCAAAGCTCTTGCAGCCGAAGAACCCATGGATATGGATCTCTTTGCGGAGCTGATGTTGTATGAGCAAAAAAGCCGGAAAAACACCCAAAAGAAAAGCCAAGGCAGCCCCGACACCTAGCCAGCTCAAGGAAACGGTGATCAGCCGATCCTCACAGCCTACCGTTCGACAGACTTCAAACTCTCCTCGCACCTTGATTGTTGATAGTTCCAAGCGTTCCCCTCGACCGGGTCGCAAGGCGCCGGAGTTGATCCCCTTGGTCTCCGCCTTCGAAACCCCCTCTCTGCGTAGCTTCGGAGGAAGGACGGGCCGTGTGAGAACAGCTCCATCGATCGACCTGACCTTTAGGACTTCGCAGGAGCCGCGTTGGCTCGCTCTGCCATTCAATCGATTTAAGTTGCTTATGCTGAGCCTTATCATCGTGGGAGGGGGTGCTTACCTTGTGCTCTCAGGACCTGTGAGTCAGTACTACAGCAGGACCGCGCAATATATGGAATCTTGGTTTGACTGGAGGAATTGGGTGCAGCACGTGACCCACCAGAAGAACCAGGCACCTTATGACGACCAAAGCACGGGAGATCTGCTGCCGTCTCGCGAACTCGCACCCTTTGCTCAAGAACCCGCGAATGCGCCGTCAGCTCCCGAGTCCCGTGAGGTCCCGGCACCTCACGCTCTGGATGGCGTCTCGGCAGCGGCAGCACCTACTGCCGCCGCTGCTGCCACCGCTGCTGCCACCGCTGCTGCCACCGCTGCTGCCACCGCTGCTGCGGTAACCACCAAGGCAGCCGTCGAAAAGTCTGGCGCAAAGGCCAGCCCCACGAGTAAAGTGGCCAAGGTGTCCACGAAAAAAGCTACGGTCAAGCCTAAACCTAAGGCTAAGGCTAAGGCTAAGGCTAAGGCTAAGGCTAAGGCCAAGTCGCCTGGCTCGCAAGCTAAGGCCAAGAAATCGAATCGTTGAAACAGCACCCGTTCTGTCCTGTTGACATGAGTGGTTGCAGATACTTAGGCCGCCGAAAGGCGGCCATCTGCATTTTTGGTCAAGCCTATCCGCGTACGCTGAAAAAATCCTTGCATTTCCGTTGGGACCCAAGCAGCTTAGCCGCCAATCTTGCAAAGGGAGAGCCGGTTCATGACTGACCATTCCGGACCTTTGGGGCTCTACATTCATATCCCTTTTTGCAGCCGCCTCTGCCACTACTGCGATTTTGTTAAAACAGCTCGGTATAATCAAGACTTACAATCAGCTTACCTCCGTGCTCTGGAGGCGAGGGCCAGGACTTGGTTAGAGTTCTGGCCAGAGCTGTTCCCCGAAGAGAAGCGATTGGAAAGTGTTTTCTTCGGGGGAGGAACGCCGAGTCTTCTCGATCGCGAGTACGAGCCGCTTGTCATGAGTTTCAAGAGTCGGTTGAGTCCCTCAAGCGAGGTGAGTCTCGAAGCGAATCCCGAGCATATCACCGAGGACAGGCTCAAGATCTGGGCGTCACTGGGTATCAATCGCCTGTCGCTCGGTGTACAGTCTTTTCAGAACGAAGGACTCAAGCGCTTGACCCGCGAGCACACCCCAGAGCAGGCAGCGGAGGCCGTGAGCTTAGCACGGAACACATTCTCGAATGTGAATATCGATCTGATCTACGGTTGGCCAGGCCAGACCGAAGCTCAGTGGGAGGCGGATCTGGAACAAGCGATCGCCCTCGGGGCGGAACATCTGAGCCTGTATACCCTGACCTACGAAGGCCGGACGCCGATGGCTCGCCGGGTCCAAAGAGGGGTGCTAGAACCCAGCTCCGACGCGTCTCTGGAGAGTTTCTATCGGCTGGCTTGTGCGCAACTCTCGGCAGCAGGGTACCTTCATGAGGAGGTGTCTAACTGGGCTAAACCCGCTGCTCGGTCTCGACACAATGCTATTTACTGGAACGGTGGAAGTTATATTGGCCTAGGCTCGGGGGCCCACAGTTACTTGGAGCATTGGGGAAGATGGGGTCTGCGTTGGCAGCAGCATCCAAGCTGGAAGCGCTTTGCCGAAACCCCTGAGGTCTCAGTCCAGTCGATTTACGAACTCCTCTCACATCCTGATTACCACCAGGAGACAGACCGGGATGCGCAGGCTTGGATACTCGAAGGGGTGAGTTCGGCCCTAAGGACGCAAAGGGGTCTAAATCTTGATGCAATATGCGCGAAAACTGGATATATTTTGAATCCTCGTCCCGCAGTCAGGCAAGCAATGGATCTCGGGTTGCTTCGAGTCGATGCCCAGGGGCAGCTGACCCTTTCGGAGGCTGAGTGGTATCGGGAAACCTACTGGTCACTCGAGGTTTCTCTCTCCCTCAAGAAGGCATAGACCTATAATGTTATTGAGTATTTGTAGCCCGCTGAAGTTCTGGATCAGGGCGGTCGATATCGGTTGAGGGCGAGGAAGAGGTTTGGAACATCCCACCCGTCAAGGAGTTAGTATGGAGCTGATCAAAAAACTGCATGAAATTCGTCGTCGCACCGGCCCTGCGCAGACTCCCGGGCTTGACGATGGTACGATCGAAAGCTTCACGAAAACCGATCGTCAGCTCGTTGAGACGATCGAAGGAGCCTATAAGGAATTCCTTCGTCTCGAGGAGCAGTACGGTGAGAAGCTGCAGATGAGCGAAGAAGAGCTGATCCGCTTCGTCCAAAGCGACTTTATCAACTTTTACGAAGAGGATGCGGTCAATCCTTACATCACCCTCTACGCTCACGGTCCTTGGGTTGTGACGGTACATGGCGCCGTCATCCACGATTCCGGTGGCTACGGCATGCTTGGATTTGGGCACTCACCGCAGAAGATCCTGGATGTGATGGCGCGACCTCACGTGATGGCGAACGTCATGACCGCCAACTTCAGCCAGAAGGCCTTGACGGAGCACCTCCACAAGGAGGTCGGTCACGCCCGGACTCACGGATCGAAACCCTTCGAGCGCTATTTGTGTCTCAACAGCGGCTCCGAGTCTGTCACCGTCGCAGCCAGGATCGCAGACCTGCAAGCGAAAGCTATGACGGATCCAGACGCTAAGTATCAGGGACGCAGTATCTACTTTCTGTCGATGAAGGGCAGTTTTCATGGTCGTACAGAGCGTCCTGCTCAGGCATCGGATTCCTCAGCAAAAAACTACCGGCAACGCCTTGCAACATTCCGCGATCAGCGGCTCGTGACTGTCGAAGTCAACAACGTGGAGCAGCTGCGGCAGGCGTTCGTTGACGCGGACAAAAACGGTATCTACTTCGAAATGATGCTGCTCGAACCTGTGATGGGGGAAGGCAACCCTGGAATCGCGATCTCTCGCACTTTCTACGATGAGGCGCGACGGTTGACCAAGGAGCACGGGACACTGCTCCTGATCGACTCGATCCAAGCAGGCCTTCGGGCTCAGGGATGTCTCAGCATTGTTGACTATCCAGGCTTCGAAACCTGTGAGCCGCCCGATATGGAAACGTATTCCAAGGCTGTCAACGCGGGTCAATACCCCCTTTCGATCCTAGCCTTGAACAAAAAAGCGGCAGACCTCTACGTACGAGGTGTCTACGGCAACACCATGACAACGAATCCAAGGGCTCTCGATGTAGCGTGTGCAGTGCTTGAGATGGTCACGCCTGAGTTGCGCCGCAATATTCGGGATCGTGGGCTGGAGTTCCTCGAGAAGTTTCGGCTCCTCCAAAGAGAGTTTCCTGGGGTTGTCACCGATGTGACAGGAACAGGTTTGCTCTGCGCTTTGCATCTCAATCATGAGGGCTACAAAGTTGTCGGTAAGCGAGGGATCGAAACCTGGCTTCGCACCCAGGGAATCGGAGTGATTCATGGTGGCAAGAACGCTCTTCGCTTCACGCCCCACTTCCGGATCACATCCCAGGAGATCGATTTGATTATCGACAAGACTCGGGCTGGTCTGAAGCGTGGGCCTGTGTACACTTGAATGCCTAAGGTCGAGGCCCATCCCGAGGGGGCCTCGTGCTGCATTCCTTTTCGGTTTGACGATCGTCTGCTGTTTGTACAGATAAGTCAATTGTGCGCTACTGATTAGAGATTCGATTTGGCGTGGAAAACAGGTAGCTTCGAGGCTATTCTGTTAAGAAACAATTGTGCTGCGTACAAAACGAATGAGACGGTTTGCGAAAAAAGGACTCAGCTATGCTGCAGATTCTCGGCCTCGTTCTCTCCTGCCTTCTGGCTCTTACGGCTGGGGCGCAGACGGCTTCGGTGCCTCAGGCCACCCAAGGCCGAATCAGCCTCGAGGAGTGGCAGCCGTCTGAAACACCCGCTGTGCCTCTGGTAGGCGACTGGCGGCTCTACCACGGTCGGTTCATCACAGCTAAAGATATTCCCCGGCTTGATAAGCTGCGATTTCACATGATCAACGTCCCCGATCAAAATTGGGCCGCATTGAAGCTGCGTTCTCACCACTATGGCAGTTACGTTCTGGAGGTGAATGGTCTTACTGTCAAAGGGCTAGGAATCTTTTTCGATCAGTTTTTCAACACTCACCGTAGTACGTTGTATTACTATGTCGGAGAAGAGTTACGGGAGGTGCCCTTAACCGAAGTCGGCAAACTCGGTAAGAAGCGTTCGACGAGTATTGCCCAATTTGTCAAGGCCTCGTCGCGTCTTCCTGATGATTTCAATCAGGGGTGGTTGGTCATTCAGGTCAGTAGCTTTGCAATTGAAGGCGGCATGTTGAGTGTTCCTATCCTGACAGACTATATGACCAAGCAAACTTTTGAGACACGATTTGTGCGGTGGGAAGGGTTTTTTATCCTGGGTGCTTTCTTTCTTCTGTTAGTCAGCAACTTGTGCATCTACCTGCAGCGCAGAGACGATATAGGTTCACTTTATATCACCATATTCGCTGCAGCCTTGGCTTTACGCTACTTCTCGACCGAGGGTCTTTGGGGAGAATTTTTCACGACGCCAAGCAGTCTGCTGTGGCTCCTTGGGGTAGGCTTCGTGGTCTTTGGACTACCTATCGCTACCATGTTTATGATTATGTTTTTGAATTATGAGTTCCCGCGCTTTGTTGGCAAAAAAACTGTTCTAGCCTCACAGATCTATAACGTTGCACTAGTCGTGATGGTAATCGTCAGTTATCCTCGCATTTCACCCAATCTTATAGCCCTAGCATATCTTGTGTTTCTTACGATACTTCCCGTACTTTTCTTCCAAATGGTGCACGCTGCGCGTAAAGGAGCTCGAGGAGCGACCCTCTCGGCGGTGGGTCTATTGATTCTGATGTTGTGCATGACCAACGATGTGTTGGTCGGAACATCTGGATTTCGTGCGATCTACGTCGGGCATTACGGTATGCTGGCCTACGTCTTTACGCAGTCTTTAGTTGTAGGGGAAAATTTTGCCTTTGCTTTTCGGACTGCAGAGCGTCTGTCCAAAGATCTAAAAATTGAGGTAGAAAGACAGACTCGTGATGCTAAAGTTATTCTTAACAGTGTTCAGCAAGGTCTCATGACTATCAATGCCGACGGGACGATTAACGATGATTACTCGGCTTTCGTCAAAACCATCCTAGGTGAGGAACATCCCGAACGGAAGCATATTCGAGATGTCTTCCTTTCAAGAACTGATCTTACGCGTGAAAAGCGTGACATGACCATCACAATATTGGAAACAAGTGTCGGCGAGGATGAGCTAGGATTTGAAACCAATGCGGGTAATTTACCTCGTAATGTTATCTTTGATGATAATAAGATCCTCGAGCTTGATTGGCAGCCTGTGGTGAATGAAAAGACGGATCTCTGCGAAAAGATCTTGCTGACGATCAAGGATGTGACGGCCTTGAAATCTTTGGAGAAGAAAAATCAGAAAACGCAGAGGGAAATGGCTATCATTACCCGACTGCTGGAGATCTCAAGCGATCGTTTCATGGTGTTTTATCGTTCCTCACGCGATCTGCTTGAGGAAAGTCGACGTATGGCTGGACAAACGATGGGCAAAAATCCGGAAACTCTGCGCCATCTATTCGTCAATATGCATACGATCAAAGGTGCAGCTCGAACCTATCATTTCAATGATATTACTACAGTGGCGCACGAATGCGAGCAGTATTATGCGGAAGTTCAGCGTGGCGAGCAAGCTTGGAATCGAGAGACCGCCATGAGCTTAATCGTCGATGTTGAGTCCGCTCTTGATGAATACTTCTCTATCAATCGCTATAAGCTTAAACGCGAAACCGAAGAAAACGTTGCCAAGATCGACCTTAAGACAGTTCGCGACCATATTTTAGAGTTCCAGACAATCAAAGGTTACGACCTGCATCCTGAGTTGATGCCGATTGTGACGAAAATGAAAAACACCTTTAAGAACCTCTATTACTCGGACGCTCGTGTCCTCTTTGAAGAGATGACCAATAAGCTACCCATGCTTGCGCATGACCTTGGTAAGGAGGCACCACGGATCAAAATCGTTGGTCCACACCTTGGGTTCAACGTCGATGGTTGCGAGGTGCTACGCCGTATTTTTGTTCATCTCTTCCGCAATGCTCTCGACCATGGTATCGAATCTCCAGAATCCAGACAAAAAGCCGGTAAAGACCCCGCAGGGACGATCGTCATCGAGCTTCATCCAGCTGCCAATCACGAACTTGACATCCTCCTCCACGACGACGGAGCCGGACTTAAGTTGGATCGTATCTACGATAAAGCTAAAGTCCAAGGACTTGTGCCGCCTGGCTACGAACCGGAGGTAGCAGAGATCGCTGAAATGATTTTCTTGCCTGGGTTCTCGACTGCGACCTCTGTCTCCGAGGTATCCGGACGAGGGGTGGGCATGGACGCTGTTCGCAAGATGTTAGCTGATGTCGGGGGTCGCATCGGAATCGAGCTACTCGAGCATCCGGATCGCCCCCGCCCAACCCCCTTCCGCTTTGTGATCCATTTCCCTGCGGATCTCTGGGATATGCTAGGGGAGGGAGCGGATAAAGGATCGGGGGCTGCTTAGGCCAGGTCTGGCCGCAGCCCTAGGCTCGAACTGTATGATCGAGGCTTGTCCGCATGGCGAGCATCCGGGTGCAGCAAACTGACGATGAGATCGGGGTCATTTTGTGCGGCGAAGGTCCGCAGAGATCCTCCGTTCCTTTAATCCTAGAGATTTCAATTCAGGAGTTAGTCCCTCCGCTCCACTCATCGCATGTATCGTGACGTCACTCCTCGCCTCAGCTTAAAAGGTAAGCGAAATGAGGTGTATGCCCTCTATAATCGATAGGTGTGGTGCTGGCAGTCAAGTCTTCAATCTTTTTCACCGGCAGTCCGCTAAATTCAGCTTGGAACCTCTGGTGATTGGTTGAGAAGTAGAGCTGTCCACCGGGAGCCAGGACAGCCAGAGTCTCTCGGAGCAGCTCAGGATGGTCACGTTGGATATCAAAATCAATCAGCCCCTCTCGGGTGGAAAATGAAGGGGGATCAAGGATGATCAGATCCCACTTGTCACCACGACGGGAGGCATCACGCAGGAAACTTCGCGCCTCTGCTGCCACGAGTCTATGCTCTGGACCATCCAGCTTATTGAGGCTGAGATTATCGCTTGCCCAGGCGAGATAGCGCTTGGAAAGATCGACAGTGGTGGTAGCTTTCGCACCCCCCGCCGCGGCGTATACGGTGAATGATCCCGTATAGGCGAAAAGATTGAGGATCCTTTTTCCTCGGCTTTCAGAACGGACCCGTGCACGGGTTAGTCGGTGATCAGCGAACAGTCCTGTATCAAGGAAACTATCGAGATCCACCCAAAAGCGCACATCGCCTTCCGATACGACCAAGCGCTCTCGTGCTTCTCCAAGTCGTGCATAGCGCTCGCCTTCCTTGGGGCGGGTATGTCTCTGGCGGAGATGCACTCGCGAACTGGGAATCTCAAGGGCTTGGGCTACAGCTGCACCCATCGCTTCGAGCCATCCCGTCCCCAGGGTCTGTAAGCGCACGTATTCACCGACCACCACATGACCCTCGTACCAGTCGACTACAGCTCGAATCTCGGGAATATCGCGATCGTAGAGTCGGTAGGCACCAATCTGTTGTCGGACGAAGGCTTTGTGAAGGTGTTTGTGAACCTTCCGAACGCGATTGCCCAGCATTTCGGCATGTCGTTGTATGGTCTCAGGCCTATAGCCGCTCGCCAGTCGAGGAGATCGTGCTTGGATCGTTTTTGGGGGTCATGCTCTCTTCCTTAGGATCAGAGCCTCAGGTTCTAGCAGGCCTTGGGTGGGAGGTAAAGGTGAGGCTGGAGAGGTCGGTCTTTTCAGTGGCTTGCTGCACCAATGTGTCTTGGAAGCCCTTCATGCGTGGGAAGGATCGAGAGACCTCGCAGGTTCAGCCCGGGCCTTGCCTCTTAGGGACAATCCGAGAATTGAGTTGGCGGAAAGCGCGTGATAATCTCGCCCGCCTAGCCGAAGCTCAGAAGCCATTTTTGGGAGTCCCCTGCGTGCCACAATGTCAAACCCCTGTCTCCCTACTCCAGCCCGAGGCGCTTCTTCATGATCAAGGCCGAATACCGGCCAAGCGACTATGGTTACCGCTGGTCTTTGCGATTCTGGGATTTGCGGCAAATTCCCTTCTTTGTCGAGCGGCCTTGCGAGGTGACGCCATAGATCCTTGGAGCTTCACTGCCTTGCGTTTGAGCAGTGGGGCCCTGTTTTTTGTGATCCTCCTGCAGGGGAGGCACAGGGATAAGCTTGTGAGCCCATGCTGGTGGCGAACGCCCTCTTGGACTGGGGCTCTTTCGCTGTTTGCCTATGCGCTGTTTTTTTCGCTGAGTTATCGTGGATTGTCAGCAGGAATCGGTGCTCTCATCTTGTTCGGGACGGTTCAGGTGGTGCTCTTTGGGGTTGTTTTGGTGAAGAGGGAGGCCTGGAGTCCTTATGGTCTATGTGGTTGGGCTCTAGCTGTAGCCGGCCTGATTGTCCTAACGGAGCCCTGGAAGGCGACGCTTGATTTCGGATCTGCCCTCTTGATGAGCTTGGCTGGAGCGGCATGGGCGCTCTATACTCTCATGGGGCGAAAGGCCCAAGATGCTGTCGAGGAAACGGCACGCAACTTTCTGTTTGCAGCTCTTCCCGCTTTGATCATGGCAGCGGTGTTTTCAAAGGATGCCTATGCTCGGCCCTATGGACTGTGGCTCGCCCTTATCTCGGGGGTTCTGGCCTCAGGAGCTGCGTATACACTCTGGTATCAGGTTTTACCCGCCCTCAGTCGTCAGCAGGCGGGTCTTTTCCAGCTGCTGACTCCAGTCCTCGCAGCTTTGGGTGGTGTGCTCTTGCTCGGCGAAGACTGGAGCTTGAAGCTCCTGATCGCCATGATGCTGATTCTGGGAGGTATTGGTCTCGCTTTAGCACAGGGAAGCACCGATCGAGCTCGCAAGCCTAGGACCTAAGGGTGAACCATCGATCGCTTGATGAACAATAGCGAACGTATGTCCTGAAAGGTTCCCTTAATCCTTCAGGAAGGGTCCAGAGCTAAGCCTATCAAGTTCCAAAACCAGAAGTGGACCTGCGTTCCATGATTAGCTCGGGGTTTTTAAGGTCACGGCACCTATGGGCTATCTCTATACATAGACTCGCCAGTCATGAGAGCGCGTCCAGAAATAGCCCATAGGCGTCGTTGCTTAAAACCCCTCAGATCCTCATAGACCTCATGTCCACGCCCGGCTTCGGAACTTTATGCGCCTAGCCTCTGGACTATTTCTGAACGCTTAGCGGGTCATTTCTGGACAGACACTCATTAGCTTTGCTCGGGAATCTTGCGTTTACTGCCAGGGACCGGAACCTTGCGATCAGGTTCCGATGGATCTTGATGCAAGGCGGTATAAAGGTTTAAGGCAGCTTTCTCGCTCAAACCCTTGATTCCCTGCAGTCGTTCCAAGCTTGCCCCTTTCAACTGCTCGACACTACCGAATTCTTCAAGCAATCTCTTTCTCAGGGTTGGACCGATTCCAGGTACTTCATCCAGGAGGGAGGCGTGGGAGATTGTCTGTCTCTTCTTTCGGTGGTAGGTGATGGCAAAGCGGTGAGCCTCGTCGCGGATCCGGGTGACAAGGCGATAGACAGGGGTGCCTTCTTCAAGTTCAATGGGGTCCTCGCGCTCCGGTAGGACGAGCCGCTCCTTGCTGGAGCTGATCGCCTGTTGATCGTTGCGGAGCCCTTTGTCGAGACGACTTTTCGCTAGACCGACCAGGGGTAGATGCAGCTGTGGAAACTGCTGCAGGACACTCATGGCGGCCTGGACTTGAGGTCGACCACCGTCGATCATTAAGAGGTTCGGAAGATCATCATCGCGTAATCCTCGCTCGAGTCTACGCTCGACAACCTCTCGGATTGAAGCAAAATCATCGGGACCCCCACTCACCGTTTTTACTTGATAGCGCCGATAGAATTCCTTGGCTGGTTTGCCTTGGATAAAGCAGACATTCGAAGCGACGATCGCTGTGCCCTGCAGATTAGAGATATCGATACACTCGATACGCTCGAGCCAGGTTTCAAGACCCAGGGTCTCCTGCAGCAGCTGGAGTCCCACCTGTTGCTGCTGTTTTTGTCCGTATTGGGAATCCAGTTGGTGAATAGCATTACGCTCAGCGATTTCCAATAAGTCTCTCGCTTCACCTGCCTTCACAGTAGTCACCTGAATCGGCCGCTCCTCCGATAAGACAGATCCAAGACCGAGACTGAGCTCACTGGCATCGCGAACCAGTATCAACTGGGGTGCGACCCGCTGTGCATAGTATTGCAGAATGAACGAGGACATCGCTTCGGGAGGAGTATCGGCGGAGGTCGGGACGATAAAAGGATCACCGCCAAGCAAGGTTCGTTGCCGGATCGTAAGCACATGAAAGCCGATGTGCCCTTCCTTTTCAATCATACCAATGACATCGGCATCGACAAGATCGCTAAGGATGGCTACTTGATTTTGGGCCATACTTTCTATCGCTCGGATCTGGTCACGATACTGGGCAGCTAACTCATAGCGTTCACGTTCCGCCGCTTCCTGCATCTTCTTTGCAAGTTGCTCACGCAAGGGGCCCGTCTGACCTTCTAGCATGGATATCGCTGAGCGAACATGGGACAGGTACACGTCACGGTCGACCGGTAGGGTGCAGGGTCCCATACACATCTTCATATGGTAGTAATTGCAGGGTCGAGTTGCAGCCTTAAACTCGTGTGGTGAACAGCGAATGAGCGGGAAGATCCGGTAGACCTGTCGCAGCAGCAAGCTCAGGCGGGAGGCGCTGCCGAAGGGGCCGATGTAGTGAGCACCATCGTCTTTTCGGCGTCTCACTTTCTCCATTCGTGGCCAGGGATCGTCGAGACAGATTCGTATCAGTGGATACTCTTTATCATCGCGCAGTAGAATGTTGAAGCGAGGCTGATGGTGGCGAATCAAGGTCCGCTCGAGGAGCAGAGCCTCGACCTCAGTCTTTGTGAGCATCAAATCGAGGTCGACAATCTCACTGACCAGGGCTCGTGTTTTGTAGGAATGCTGATTCGAGCTGTGGAAATAGCTGGAGACACGATTTTTGAGATTCTTGGCCTTGCCAACATAGATGATGGCACCTCGTTTGTCTTTCATGAGGTAGACGCCAGAATCCTGCGGGAGCTGGTTGAGCTTTTGTTCGAGTCGGCTCATGAGCTACCCTCATTCTGCTCCATGGTCGTGAGCAGGGTATCCTTCAAAGCAGCGACAATATCCCGAATCTCAGCTGCTTTTTCGAACTCGAGTTCGGCAGCAAGCTTCTGCATCTCCTTGGTCTTTTTTTGTATCAGCTTTTCGAGCTCACGGATGCTTTTGACATTGTTGTCTTGCAGAATTTTATCGACCGCAGCACGAGGCTTATGAGCGTCATCACTGCTGATTCCGTAGATCTCGCGCAGACCAGGCTGCATTTCTTTTTGGATCGTTTGAGGTGTGATGCCATGTTCCTTGTTGTAAGCGACTTGAATCTTACGACGTCGATTGGTTTCGTCAATGCAGTCACGCATGGAATCGGTGATCTGGTCTGCGTAGAAGATAACCCGACCCTCGGCATTACGGGCAGCACGTCCTACTGTTTGAATCAAAGAGGAGCGCGATCTCAGGAAACCCTCTTTGTCCGCATCCATAATAGCTACCAGACTGACCTCCGGCAAATCAAGACCTTCGCGTAAGAGGTTGATGCCGATCAATACGTCGATGACCCCTTTACGGAGATCTCGTAGGATCTCCGACCGTTCGAGGCTATCGATATCCGAGTGTAGGTATCGAACTTTAACACCAAGGTCCTTGTAATACGCAGAGAGATCCTCGGCCATACGCTTGGTCAGGGTCGTGATGAGAGTGCGCGAGCCATGAGCGACGGTCTTGCGGATCTCGGCGAGGAGATCGTCGACCTGATGGGTGGTTGGGCGGATTTCAATGACAGGATCGACCAGTCCTGTTGGGCGAATGATTTGCTCGTGGTAGCGGCCCTGAGCCTGCTCCATTTCGAAGCGACCTGGGGTCGCTGATACGTAAAGGATACGATCGGTCCGCTGCAAAAACTCTTCGAATTTCAGTGGTCTGTTATCAAGAGCAGCAGGCAGTCGAAATCCAAAATTCACGAGAGTTTCCTTCCGGGCTCGATCACCACGGAACATGGCACCTATCTGTGGGACTGTGATGTGGCTCTCGTCGATGATGGTCAGAAAGTTGTCTGGGAAATAATCCAGCAAGGTCGGAGGGGGTTCGCCAGGAGCTGCAGCTGTGAGATAGCGTGAGTAGTTCTCAATCCCCGGACAAAAGCCGAGTTCTTCGAGCAATTCTACATCGTGCATGGTCCTTTGCTCAAGCCTCTGATATTCGACAAGTTTACCCTGCTCCTTAAACTCTCGCAGGCGGACTCCCAAGTCCGTGAGAATTTCTCGGACCACCGATTTCATATCGTCTCGCTCGGTGACATAGTGCGAATTCGGATAAATGGAGAGCGACTCAAACTGGCGAATCTTCTTGCCAGTGAGCACATCGAAGAGAGAGATTGATTCGATCTCATCGCCGAAGAATTCCACTCGAATGCCTTGGTCTTTTTGGTTGGAAGGCAGAATGTCGACGACGTCGCCACGGACCCGAAACGTGCCACGACCCAAGGCGGTATCGTTGCGAGAGTATTGAATCTCGATCAGATTCCGTAGAAACGTATTCCGGGATAATTCCTCACCCGTTTTGATCTTGACGACTAGGTTGGCATAACTTTCCGGTGAACCCATACCATAGATGCAGCTGACACTTGCAACGATGATGACGTCGCGACGCTCAAAAAGAGCCTGAGTCGCGGCGTGGCGCATCTTATCGATGTCGTCGTTGATCATAGCATCTTTGGCGATGTAGGTGTCCGATCCCGGAATATAGGCCTCGGGCTGGTAATAATCGTAGTAGCTGATGAAGAAACCAACAGCGTTATCAGGAAAAAGCTGACGAAACTCTGTGAAGAGCTGGGCCGCAAGAGTCTTATTGGGAGCGATCACTAGAGTGGGTGATCCCAGTTGTCGGATGATATTGGCCATCGTAAAGGTTTTGCCAGAGCCGGTGACACCGAGGAGTACGGAATGTTTGTCACCTTGGCTGAAAGCTTGGACGATACCCTCAATAGCCCGAGGTTGATCCCCCCGGGGCACGATACTATCGGTAAGTTGGAATTCCATAGATGGGGTCCTTGCCGGTGAATCGTCAAAGATTCTGGGTGTATCCGCCGGAACGCTCAGGCGTTGGGGTGAAAAAAAGGCCGTGTTACCTCGGTGACAACGTCGGGAGACCATCGCTGCTCCGATATCTCCCTAATCCAAAAAGATGAGCCAAAGACTTCGACTGAAGAGAGACTCACCGTTTGTTATGCGCGCGTTTCGAGTCACGATCAAGCTGAAGATCTTAAGAGGCAAAAAGAAGCCTGGGGGCTGTAAACAGCAGTCCGAGGCTGGACATTCGAGGTCATCTCAGACCTAGGCTCTGGCATGAACTACAGCAAGAAAGGACTTCGCTGGTTGATCAGTCTGATTCTCGAAGGCGGCATAAGTCGACCCGTGATCGCTCACAAGGATTGTCTTTTGCGCTTTGGTGCGGAGTTTGTTTTCTCGATATGTGAATCGAAGTCTGTGGAAGTCATCATCATCAACAAAGGTGACCCGTGTTCTTATGAAGAAGATCTTGCTCAGGACATATTCGAAGTCATCACTGTATGTGTCGCTAGACTCTATGGCAGACGAAGTTATCACATGAAGTCGATCGAATCGGTTCGTTAGACCGTTCTGAAGTCTCAAAAGTGAACACTGCCATCGCATTCACTTCAAGGCAAACAATAAGCAGAGGACATATTTTGCTCGTGCTGCCGGTACCGCGCGGCTTTTATACAATTGGTCTCTTGGCGAGTGGAATGAGGAATACGAAGCTGGCAGAAAGCCCACGGAGGCAGCACTCAGATACAAGCTCAATAGCACGAAGAAAACCTAATTTTACGTGCTTGCTGGCCCCTGGTTTCCTACCAGCAAGCTTTGCTCAACTCTAGGATGCAGCCATCTCGTGCAAAAACTTCCGCTGAATACTCGAGAGAGGACCTGTCCAGCTTGTGGCACAAGGTACCAGCGCGACCTAAACGTAGCTATCCATCTTGAAAATCTGGTCGTGATTTGCACGGTGACAGCCTGTGGAGCGTCCTCTGATGGCGGAACGAAGAGGCCAAAACGGCCCCGGCGGTCTACAAGTCATGCCGCATCGAAGCAGGACTTCAACCCCGACTCTGAGTATGTGCCGCTTGAGTGGGCATGATCAGATTTGGATAGGTTTGGAAGAACGAAAGAGTCCGCACGAGCTGCAACGATCCGAATGATGTCGATGGGTGTTGCCGCAGGATACGGGTGTCCTGCCCCGCCCGCACTCCTGGGATGGGAGAGCCGCACGGGTGGGGTTTTCGCAGAACTTCTCATGGGCTCAAAGTGTTTCTTATTGGTGAATACCTCGAATCTGATCTAAAATTGAGGCGCTCGTAAAATCGAGAGCAATTGCTCGCGAATGAGTGATTCATGATGGCTTGTCTTGGTGCATCAGCCAGCTCCACTTTTGCTGGTAAGATTTCAACCGAGTGTTCAGCATGTTCACGCAGTAAAATCGCCGAAAGTCCAAGCTGTGCCGCGTCCATAAATTGATTGGCGCTACACAGAATTTGTGATAACTAAGGCGGTCATACGAAGAGCGCTATCTTTCGCGCCTTATGTACGCATGTGATCGCAGGCACGGGGGGCTATCAAGCGTGCTGGTTGAGCGTTGCAAATCTAAGGACATCGGGTGCATGGTGAAGTTGGCATCGTAAGCAATCCCTAGCAAAGCGGACGGTTCCTTCCCATGACTTTAGATTTGCGACGATCACTCAGACGAGGTGTCCCTATCTGGCTCTCGAGCGAGCCTGGTACAAAGTAGGCGCTATCCCGCGCGAGTTGTTTAAAAAAGACGAGCCTCATCGGCGAAGGCTAAAGTCGTAATGGCTTTGTCGACGCTCTGGTGGGGAGAGACTGGCCAGCTTCGTTGGCGAATGTGCGAGTTTCCGTCGATCATGTTCTTTCCCTTAAGGAGGCTGTCGTTGGCTACTGTGAGTAAGTGTTTTTCACACCTGGCAAGGCTGGTCGTGCTCCTGGCGCTGCTGATTCCCAGCGGCTGCGGACGGGGTCAAAAATTCTGGACCAACTGGTGGACCCCAGGCGACTCGGTCGATAATGTCGGCTATCACCCAGAGCAACCCATCGATTTCCCGCACAATCTACACGTTCAGAACCGGCAGATTCCTTGTGAATATTGTCACTCCGCAGCACGCCGATCTGCTTCCGCCGGTATACCACCACTCAACACCTGTATGGGCTGTCACCAGTACGTCCGTACTGATAAGGATCCTATCAAGTACCTGAAGTCGAAGTGGGAGGCGAACGAGCCTGTCGTTTGGACAAAGGTGCATGACCTACCCGACTTCGTCCGCTTCTCTCACCGTCCTCACGTGCAGAAAGGGGTCGAATGCGCTGAGTGTCACGGTGACGTTGCTCAGATGACCACGGTTTACCAGGCCAAGTCGTTGCAAATGGGCTGGTGTATCGAGTGTCACCAGCAGAACAAAGCTCCGATCAGCTGTGCAACCTGTCACTACTAAACATTCGGCTATGACTTGAGGCTCAGGGCCTCGTTCTCTATAGGGAGTAGTTAGATGAGGAGTATCGATAGCGATCTTCGTAGACTCGAGGACAAGCGTGAAGTCTTTGTCGCGAATGATCAGCCTTTCGAAGCGCCGGCCAAGGAATTTGTGCCGGGACCATTGTACAAGAACATCGAAGAGGTGATGCCTGAGCTCGCGGAGCGCGTGGAGCAGAGCGATGCCAGTACGGAAAAGAAACTTCCCGTCGATCGTCGCGACTTCATGCGCCTCTTTAGTGCTGGAGCGGTCCTCGCCTCTGCAGCCTGTGTTCGCCGCCCTGTCGAGCGTGCGGTGCCTTACGTGCACCAGCCCGACGACTTCGTTCCGGGTGTTCCAAACTACTATGCGACGACGATCGACCGTGTTGGCGTCGTCGTGAAGACCAAGGAAGGCCGGCCGGTCTTCATCGAAGGCAACCCCGAGCATCCCCTGGCCCAAGGCACGCCCACAATGAGTGCTATGTCGGAGTTGCAGGCTCTTTATCATCCCGAACGTCGCAAGTCTCCGATCATTCGCTACGGAACCAACCGTGCAGGTGAAGCTCAGTGGGACGAAGTGTACGAGCGCCTGGCTGCTAAGGTCAAAGATGCCAAAAACATCGGTTTTCTGATCAAGGGAACGACCGGACACGGGGTAAGCTTTTACAAGGATTTCCTCAAGACTCTCGGTCAAAGCGAGGATCGTCTCTACCTCTACGAGTCCAACGGTGTTTTCAATGCCATCTCCGAAGCGCATCGCTTGGCTTTCGGCATCGATGGGATTCCTCGGTCTGACCTCCGTCGCACCAAGCTTGTGGTCGGAGTTGGGGCCGAATTTCTCGACCTCAGCGCCGTGGCGAATGTGTTCGAAGCGAAGAGCTGGTCGGTCGGTCACACCTTCCGGAACGGCCAAAAGGGTCGATTCGTTCAGTTTGAGTCTCGCCTAACCGTGACCGGCGGCAAAGCGGATCAGCGCTTCGTCATCGGTGTTGGCGACGAGCTGGGTGTAGCGCTTGGTCTAGTCGAGGCCTTGGTCAACCGTCCCGACGCTAAAGGTACGGCGGCTGAGAAAGCGAATATTCAAGCTGTCGTTCGCGCCCAGGCGGACCTGATCAACGAGACGAAGCAGCGCCTTGGTCTGACTGAATTGGACAAGCTCGCCGGCGAATTGCTGGCTAACAAATCCCTGGTCTTGGTGGGTGAGTCTGGTGCGAGCACAAAAAATGCGACCCTCCTGCAGATCGCCGGGATCATGGCTAACATTCTGGTCGGCGCTTACGCGGATCGATTGTTATTCTTCGATCAAGGTTGGTTTAAGAATCCAGGTCGTCCCGGAGATGTCGCGCGCTTCTTAAAAGATCTACCGACACTTGACATGGTATTTGTCGTCAATTGTGATCCTGTCCACACCATGCCAAAGTCCGTTGGGCTTGAGGCGGCTCTGGCAGGCAAGTCGGTAGTCGTGATGAATGCGATGCCGAGCGAGATCGATGAATACGGTGAGTTCATTCTCAACACCCACAACCCACTCGAGGCATGGGGTGATGAGGAGTTGGTCGCTGGTTTCTGGTCGATTCAACAGCCAGCTGTACGTCCCTTGGCTAATAGCCGTCAGGCCGAAGACGTGCTCCTGTGGGTGGCAGCACGTCTCGAAAAGCCCATGGGGATTCCGGATTATCGCAGCTACATCCGCAACAAGTGGCAGGCGATCTACAAAGAGTCCGGTATCAACAAGGACTACGAAACCTTCTTTAAAGCCATCCAACGCAAGGGTTTCTTCGTCACTCAACTGTCCAAGCGCGATATGCCCGCCTTCGGCGAAGTTGAAGCGCAATTCAAGCCTGCACCTCGCAATGCCGGTCTCAAACTGGTCGCCCACTTCGATACCAAACTTTTCGATGGTTACGGAGCTGATCGCCCCGTGCTGCAAGAGGCTGGTGACTCACTGACGACCATTGTCTGGGATACCTGGGTTGCGATGCATCCGGCCAAGGCCAAAGAGCTTGGTCTTAAATACAACGACCTGGTTGTTGTCAAAGGTCCGGCTGGCAGTTTCGAAGCTTCGGTCTATCCTTTACCGGGTCTTCACCTCGAGACCATCGCAGTGCCTCGGGGTCGTGGACAGAAAGCGGGTCTGACAAAGGTGACCGAAGGTATCGGTGTGAATCCACTGATTGCCCTCGCGAGCGAGAGCGACCCCTTGACAGGTGATATCGTTACGGCGGGTCAAACTGTAGAAATCACCAAGACTGGCAAGCGCTATCGCCTCGCAGCTATGCAAAAGCATAATGATATCGCCAATCGTCGCGACATCTTGCAGGTGATTCCTCTGCAGACGGCCGCGAAGAACGCGCGCGAGACGAAGGATCTTGACGATGTCATCGATCTTTATCCGCCCCTTCTGCCGAAGGAAGGTGATCTCCGCAGCGAGAAATCGTTCTTCTTCCCAGAGTGGCGTGCAAGTTCAGATTATCGCTGGGGTATGAGCATCGACCTCGAGCGTTGCATCGGTTGCGGTGCTTGTACCGTCGCTTGCGACCTTGAGAATAACATCCCGCAGATCGGCCGCGAACAGGTGATGATCGGTCGCGAGATGCACTGGATTCGCATTGACCGTTACTTCAGCGGTCCCGTCGATAATCCCGAGTTGAGCTATCAGCCGGTTCCCTGTCAGCACTGTAACCACGCACCCTGCGAAGCGGTTTGTCCAGTCTATGCGACCACGCATGATCAGGAAGGTATGAACGTTCAGACCTATAATCGCTGCGTCGGAACTCGCTACTGCGCGAACGCCTGTCCTTACAAGGTTCGACGCTTCAACTGGTTTACCCATAAGTGGAATATCATGGGCGACTCGCCCATGGACCGCAACCCACGCGCTTTGAACCCTGATGTCAGCGTGCGGACCCGCGGTGTTATGGAAAAATGTACATTCTGCGTCCAGCGTATCCGCGAAGCGAAGCATAACGCGAAGCAGCAGGGTCGCTTGGTGTTCGATGGTGAAATTCGTACCGCTTGTCAGACGGCTTGCCCAACCGATGCCATCACCTTCGGCAACCTGCGTGATCCGAATAGCCGTGTCGCTCGCAATCGGAAAGACTACCGCGCTTACCTCCTGCTCGGTGGCCGTCCCGAACTCAAAGAGTACGGTCTGAAGACCCTGCCGAACGTCAACTACATGGCTAAAGTCTTGCACGATGGAAGCGCTGGCTTTGCGGCCGGTGATGGTCATGAGCACGGACATTCGGGACACGAGCATCCTTAACAAAAAGTAGGGTTCGGCGACTGAGCATGGTCGCCGGGGCTTCACGAAAGACTAAAGCGGAGCATCTGGATGAGCGAGGAAGTAAAGTGGAATAGGACGATATCGGATGTGAACAACGGTATCCTAGCGAACCTGGAGAGACCACATCCGACGTTTTACGTGGCATGGGGTTTTGCCATCATCTGTGTGATCATCGGTGCCTCGACCTGGGCCTGGGAGATCACCAAAGGTGTCGGTATCACCGGTAAGACCAGTCCGGTCTATTGGGGTGTACTGATCACTGATTTCGTTTTTTGGGTTGGTATCGGTCACGCCGGTACTTTGATTTCTGCTATCTTGTTCCTCTTCCGAGCGAAGTGGCGGAACACGGTGAACCGCAGTGCTGAAGCGATGACGGTCTTTGCTGTTATCACCGCAGGTTTGTTTCCTCTGATTCACGTCGGTCGTCTGTGGTTTGCTCTCTATTGGTTCCCACCTTTACCGAACACTAACAACCTGTGGCCGAACTTTCGGTCGCCGCTGGTCTGGGACTTGTTTGCGATCTCCACATACCTGACGATCTCGCTGCTCTTCTGGTACATGGGTCTGGTGCCTGACTTGGCCTCGATTCGCGACCGAGTCAAAGGCTTCAAACGTCTTGTCTATGGCATCATGTGCTTCGGCTGGCGCGGTACAGCAAAACAGTGGCATCACTACGAAGCCGGTTACGCTTTCCTCGCAGCCTTGGCGACTCCGCTGGTGTTATCCGTCCACTCGATCGTTTCGTGGGACTTTGCTATGTCGATCCAGCCCGGATGGCACACGACGATCTTCCCTCCCTACTTCGTCGCAGGTGCGATCCTTTCAGGTTGTGCGATGGTCTATACGCTACTGGTTCCGGTTCGGAAGATGTTCCGCATGGAAGAATTCATCCGCCCTGAGCACCTGGAAGCCTGCATCAAGTTGACTCTTCTGACCTCGACTATCGTCTTTTATGCCTATGCGGTCGAGTTCTTCGTCGCTTGGTACTCGGGGAACCCTTATGAATGGGCCATCTTCGAGAAGCGAGCTATCGGTCCCTACGCTTTCTACTTCTGGGTCATGGTGTTCTGTAACTGCATCTTCCCCCTGATTTGGTGGTCGAAGCGGATGCGAAACAACGTTGCCGTGTCCATGGTCGTCGCCGTTCTCATCAACGTCGGCATGTGGTTCGAGCGTTACAACATTATCGTGTCTTCGCTGGCAGAGGACTTCCTCCCTGGTTCTTGGGGGCACTTCCAGCCTACATGGGGAGACATCGGCTTGACGATCGGTAGCTTCGGGTGGTTCTTCTTCTGGTTCTTTATCTTCTGTAAGTTCTTCCCGATCGTGTCGATGTCTGAACTGAAGTTGATTATGCCCAAACCCCTGAGCAAGAAGCATTGAGAGAGGTGACTGCGAGATGAAAAAGAGACCTGGTGGCGTATTAGCAGTATACCGTTATCTTGATCAAGTCACGGATGCGATGAAGAAGATCCGTGATCGGAACGATTTCAAGGACCACGAAGTCTTCAGCCCGACTTCGTACCACGAAATCGAAGAGGCGGCAGGATTTGGGGCGAGTCCCGTACGATTTTTCACCCTGGCTGGAGCATTAACCGGTACTGTGACAGGTTTCGGTCTGGCTCTCTGGACTGACTTCGACTGGCCGATGGTGGTCGGTGGTAAGCTTGGCGGTCTTTACTCGATACCGGCATACGTCGTGATCGGTTTCGAGTTGACGATTCTTTTCGGTGGTCTCATGACCATCCTCGGCATGTTGGTGATGGGCCGTTTGCCCAACCCGACCCAGAGGATTTTGGATCCTCGCTTCACGGACGATCGCTTCGGCATCTTTGTACCGAATGCTAAACTGGAAGGCGAGCAAGCCAAACTCTTGAAACAGTGTGGAGCAGAAGAGCTCCGCCTTATTGAGCCCATGTGAGGACACCATGAAGTCTATCGCACGACCGATCGCATTGCTGGTGGGCGGCCTATTTTTACTGAGTGCCTGTAAAGACGGGCCGAACGCCACCAAGTTACAGTATATGCCTGACATGGCGGACGCTCCGACCGTGAAAGCCCAGGAGAATTTTATCAATCCTCCTGAGCACAGCGTGACGATCAATGCCATCCTTTACCCGGAAAGTCCGGACCTGGCAGAACAGGAGCTGCGCAACCCCTTCGGTGAAGGCGCGCAGGTCAATGAAGAAGTGAGAAAGCAGGGCAAGAAGCTGTTTGAGACTTACTGTCACGTGTGTCACGGCTTCGATGGCAAAGGCAAGGGGACTCTGGGCGATGCCTATCCGATCCCTGTCCCCGATCTTACCCGGGATGAACTGAAGGCGAAGAAGGACGGCTTTTTCTTTCTGAAGATTTCCAAAGGCGGACAGCAGATGCCTGCTTACGCCTATGCGATCTCCCCGCACGAACGCTGGTGGATTGTCTCGCACCTCCGTGAGCTGCAGCAGGCAGGCGGTAGCGGTCAACCGACAGCTCCTCAGGGCGGAGCTGGTCAGCCAGCGCAACCGGCAGCGCCGCAGGACGGAGCTGGTCAGCCCGCTCCTGATGCTCAAACACAGCCGCCGCAAAATCAGCAGTAAATGGGGGATGCTTGCATGAGTTCCAACGATCTGTTTCACGATAAAAAGTCGGTCTATCTCGAGACCTCCCCAATCCTAAAGTTTTTAGCCTGGGGTGGAATAGCTCTCGGTGTCGGGGCCGCAGTCTTTGGTTTTTCGAACGGTCAGCAGTCTCGGGTTTGGGGTGCCTACCTGTTTAATCTTTTCTTCTTCTTCGCGCTTGGGCTCGGTGCCATGGCTCTCGCTGCGATTACGGATGTGGTTGGTGCAACCTGGAATCGTCCGATTCGGCGCATTCAAGAGGCGTTTGGCGCCTTCGTCCCGGTTGGATGTGTGCTGTTTTTCGCATTCGTCTTGGCCATTGGTTTCAACGTACTGGGAGCAGGCAGTCTGTATAAGTGGATGGCGAAACCGGAGATGCTGGAACACTTTTGGGGCAAGAACATGTGGCTGACCCCAATGGGTTTCTACTTCCGGGTGCCACTCTACGTCGCCATCATCGGCGGTGTCGTCCTGTGGCAGCTGAGCCAGACTCTGCGCCGTGACAAAGCCTGGGCCGAAGGTCGTCTGGAAGACGCGGCTTACCAGGGTGAGGTTGTTCGTGTCAAAACGAAGTTTTGGAGTGCTCCGATTCTTCTCGTTCTCGGGACAACGTTCACTTTCCTTTGCTTCGACGTCACGATGTCGCTTTCACCGCTCTGGTTCTCGACTCTGTGGGGCGGTTGGCAGTTCGCAGTTATGATGCAGACGTTGATGGCTTCACTGCTGATCACCATGTTCGCTCTGAAGAATACTCCGATCGGTGCCTACATCAAGCGTCAGCAGTTCCACGATGTTGGTAAGCTGATGCACGGTTTCACAGTGTTCTTCGCATACCTGACTTACGCTCACATCCTGACATACTGGTACGGTAACGTCCCGGAAGAGACAGAATACTTCATTCACCGGATGCACGGTGTGTGGTTGGTGTTCGTGTGTATCGTTCCGATTATCGCCTTTGTGATTCCGCTTTACACGCTGATCTTCAAGGCAGCAAAGTGGACGGCTATCGTTGCTGTGCCGATTGCGATTCTGATCTTGCTAGGTCAGTGGATCACCTATCTCATTTTGGTTCAGCCTGAAGTGATGGACTACAAGGACTTTTTCAAACCGATTCCGATCCCCGTCATCGAAATCGGGATGTTCCTCGGTATGTTTGGTTTGTTCGTCTCGACCTTTCTTTGGTTCGCCAAGCGCTACCCCATGCTGCCTGTCGCCGATCCTCTGCTGGCGGAGGCGCTGCACGACGAGCATCATTGAGATCCTCGTCTGTCCTACCTTCGCAAGAAGCCTCCTTTCCAAGGAGGCTTTTTTATGACGCTACAACCCCCATGCTGCCTGTCGCCGATCCTCTGCTGGCGGAGGCGCTGCACGACGAGCATCATTGAGATCCTCGTCTGTCCTACCTTCGCAAGAAGCCTCCTTTCCAAGGAGGCTTCTTTATGACGCTACAACCTCCATGCTGCCTGTCGCCGATCCTCTGCTGGCGGAGGCGCTGCACGACGAGCATCATTGAGATCCTCGTCTGTCCTGCGCTCTTCGCATAGCTGCAAGGAAGCTTTTTGCTTGGTTTGGTTCAAGTTCTTACTTTTTGAACAAACTTATCGCTCGGAGGAGCTTCCTCGAAGCGCACCCGTTAAGATTCTCGGTCACTCGCCGAATCGTTTCAGGCACAGAGAGCGAGAGGGTAGACCGATGGTTAAAATAGCCCCGAAAACACCGAGTGAGAGCGTCGTGATCATGACCCAGTTGGTGCTGCCTCAGCATACCAATCCAGCCGGAACAACGTTTGGGGGAACTGTGATGTCTTGGATGGACATCGCAGCCGGCATTGCCGCTCAGCGGCACTGTCGCAAAGAGGTTGTGACCGCATCTGTTGATACCTTACATTTCTTAAGTCCGATCCATCTCGGGTGGGTAGTGACGCTCAAAGCAGCTGTGAATTATGCGCATCGCAGTAGCTGCGAGGTTGGTGTGCGGGTCGAGGCCGAGAATACAGTGACAGGGGAGATTTTCCACACCGCCAGTGCCTACTTCACCATGGTGGCTCTTGGAAGTGACTTTCGTCCTTGCTCAATTCCCCCGCTCAAACCTGAGACGGAGGTTGAAATGAAGCGATTTCAAGAAGCAGAGGCTCGATGGGCTTCACGGCAAAAGTCGAGGCGTGAAGCCAAAGATGAGCTGTGAAGCGATGCGCAGCTCCTGCCTGTATCTCCACTGACCATCATCAGTTCGTTAGCAAAAAGCCGGTAGCCTAGCCGATGAGACTACCATGAAGCCACAGATAGCAGATCGTTAAGACAACGAGATTGATCAACCAGCGCATGGTTCTTCCTCCCCGTTTGCTTGTCGGTCATTTTTCGTGGTTTTTAATAGTTAAAATAAATATAAAAAACGGAAAGTTACGGTCCTTCTAGGGGGCTGCATCGCGCATCCCAGGAGCGACTCGAACGGGCTGGACTTCAATGTCTGCAGCTCCGTAGGGGTTGACTTCGAAGATCCCGTCAGGACACATGCTGGTCGCATCAAGTTCCGCAACCCAGAGTGAGCATACCGCCCATGAAGCGCCGAGAAGGTTTATGTAATGCCAGGCCATGTCTGAGCACACACTAGGCAATTATTGTCTTCTCGTTTATGGGAGACTAGGGGCAAAGCAAAAAGGGAGCTTTCCATGGCTGGTGCCTTCGAAATTGCAACTCGCTCGGCTATCCAAGAGATCATCCTGAATGCCGTGCAGCCTTCTAAGTTTGGCTATGTTTTGTCACAGGAGGGTCTGCAAGAGGTCAGCGATCAACTCTTCGATCTGTTTGTAACGAGCCGTAACCTTAAGTCGGCAGGGGATCGTATGATCGCCCAGGGTCTCGTGCCGCCTGGTGTGACGAGAGACAAACGCATACGCTGACGCGCTATAACATGGCAAGGAGCAGCTGAGTTCGACAGGCAGTTGCCCATCCGGCAGCGCGATGGACTGCCCCGCAGAGTCAAGCCGTGGGCCTTGTATCCGTACTTAATGCATATGGCGACAACCCAAAGTCTGACGGCCTGACGCCTCGTTTACCATCCTCGCATTCCAGCCGCTAGGTACCAAGTCTTCGACTTCCGAACCGGAAAAGATGGCCCAAAATTCAGTATCTTGCCTTGATGCCTCGCGGCGGAATAGCCTAGTGTGGAAGGCAGTGATTGCTCCGAAGCCTGAGGTCGAGGTATAGCTAAGGTCGACGTTGACGCGTAGAAGTTAGCTGTGAGGCCAGTTATGACCGTGGTTCTAGAAAAAATGCCCCTCAAAGCTTCGAGCCCTAAGGCTTGGCTGCTTGCTGTGCAATCTGATTTTGATCGTTTTCTGCAAGACCACGCTGCCTGTGAAAGAAAGGCCTCGGCTCTTGCGATGTCGCTCGTGGCTCGATACCCCGACCGTGAGCCCCTGCTCGAACCTATGATCTGTTTGGCGAAAGAGGAGCTAGCGCACTTCCATGAAGTATTCCGGCTGATGCAGAAGCGTGGTGTCCCTCTCAGTAACGATGAGAAAGATCCCTATGTTTCGGCTCTACTGCGGCATGTCCGACACAGCCGAGAGGAGCACTTTCTTGATAAACTGCTGATCTCGGCGGTGATTGAAGCTCGCGGCTGTGAACGCTTCGGTATGGTCGCCGAGGCGTTGGACGATCCCGAACTTCAGGCTTTTTATCGGCGATTAGCCCGCGAGGAGGCGGGTCATTACATGATCTTTCTGCGGATCGCACGCCTCTACTTCAGTCCAGAAGAACTTTCCGAACGGCTTGAGTACCTCCTCGAACAGGAGGCTACAATTATGTTGGCGCAATCCCACCGGCCAGCCGTTCACTGAGCTATCCCTTCATGCGACGTCCACAGGAGTATCGCCCCATGTTTCTCAAACAAAGCTACACCAACCATGTTCAGGTTTTGCAAGAAAAGACCGCCGCTATTCTGCAGGAACTTAAGCTCGATGCTCTTGTGATCGGCGCGGGCTCTCCGGTCGTTTACTTCGAGGACGATCAGGCTATGCCCTTCAGGGCCAATCATCACTTTCGCCACTGGTGTCCGTTTCCAGGTACAGATCACCTCCTCATCATCGTGCCTGGCCACAAACCGCGACTCCGGATCTATCAGCCTGCCGACTTCTGGCATGAGGTCAAGCTACTCGAGCCAGATTTCTGGACAGATGCATTCACAATCGAGACCGCAGCCGATGAAGAGACTCTCTGGAAAGATCTTCCCCGAGGGAGCCGCATCGCCTATCACGGTCCGGACCTGGTGCGGGCATCTGAGAAAGGATTGCTTGTTCAAGTGGAAGGATTGCTGCCACGTCTCAATTGGAGTCGCCTCACGAAGACTCTATACGAGCAACAATCACTCACCGAGGCGACTAAAGTTGCAGCTATGGGCCACAAGGCAGCCGAGCGCGCCTTTCGGCAAGGCGGCAGCGAACTCGATGTTCACCTTGCCTATCTCAACGCAACGCGCTCGACGGAGCACGATCTCCCCTACGAGACGATCGTCGCGCTCAACGAGAAAGCTGCGTTTTTACATTACGGAGCCAAGCGGGATGACGTCCATAACGGGCGCGTTCTCTTGATCGATGCGGGAGCCCAGGTCCGTGGCTTTGCCGCAGACATCACCCGTACCTATGCAACGGATGAGGCGCCCGAGGAGTTCCGGTCTTTGCTCGAGGGCATGCAGAAGCTGCAGTTTGAGCTCTGCCAAGAGATCCAGCCAGGCCTGCGGATGAACGATCTGCATGTCCGCGCGCATCAGAAGATCGCCCAGCTGCTCATCTCCCATCGTATCCTGTTGAACTGCGACGAGCAGAAGGCGATGCAGGCTGGCTTGACAATGGCCTTCTTCCCACATGGCTTGGGTCATCAGCTGGGCCTTTTGGTGCACGATGTGGCCGGGCGACAGGTGGATGTTCGGGGTACTCTTGGAGAAACGGATCCTCGCTTCCCAAGACTTCGCACCACGCGTCCGCTGAATCCGGGTACCTACGTCACGATAGAGCCAGGGATCTATTTCATCAAAATGTTGCTCGATCCTTTCCGCAACTCGGAGCATAGCTCATGCTTCCAGTGGTCGCTGATTGAACGTTTGATGCCCTGTGGAGGCATTCGGATCGAGGATAATGTGCTCGTCCTCGAAGATCGCGTCAGAAATATCACTCGTGAGTTTTTACCGCTTTGACATAAGGACGAGCCATCTGGATTCCGCCTTACTTTAAGTAGCGACGCCCGTGCACGTCTGCAAAGGGCTTTCTGCCTCCTCGTGATTCTCCTGTGAGGCTTTGCTGGTCATTGGAACTTGGTGATTGGAAAACCATAAGGAAGTATGGTACAACAAGCAGGTCTTAGCTTTCCCGCAAATTTACGTTACAGTACGTGGGCTTTGGAATCATTGATACGATAGACAGGGAGTTGATGAAACATGACAGAACTTGCTCAGGAAGGGAAAAAGAAGTCTAAAGCTGCGGTGGAAGCCAATGATGAGGCTCAAGATACGCTCGATGGGCGTGCAGGGGCTCAGGCTGGTGCGGGCCGCAAGATTCGCCTGACCTTGGTGGAGGACGATAATGGACCGCTGCAGAACTTTCAGAATCTTCTAAAAGACCGCGGGATCAAGAACCTCGAGCTGGGTGATATCGTCAGTGAAGCGCTGGCGACCGTACCCAAAGAGTGGTGGGACGCTAAGATCGAAGAATTGACCCCACTCGAATGGAAGCTCCATGCGGCGCTCGAGAATCCCGAAATGCGCGCGAAGCTCCTGTCTCTGCTCGAAGGCAAGAAAGTCTAAGCGAGGATGGGCGAACTAGCGAGCTTGAGTGTTTCGCCACTCTGGCTTGTCATACTCGGATTTGGGGTCGGCATCCTGAGCGGACTCCTCGGTGTGGGTGGAGGCATTTTGATGACTCCGGCCTTGCATATTCTTGGTATGTCCATGCCGATGGCTGTCGCTACTTCTCTGACGCAGATGGTCGGTGCAAGCCTGTCCGGCTCCATAAAACACGCCCGTCATCGGCATGTGTCGCTTGCCTTGGCTTTATTGTTCGGGATACCCGGTTTGATCGGTATCACCTTGGGCAAGAGTCTCATGGTGAGTTGGCCGCGTGAGGAGGCTGACCACGCGCTCAGTCTTCTCTATCTGGGTATGATGTCCTACATCAGCTGGAACATGGCTCGGCAATACTATCTGGGACCTCGGCAGATTCCAGGTGCAAAAACACCTGCCTTTCTGCACTTCGGACCCAAACTTGAGTTAGGTCCTGGCAAGCGCAAAGTCGCCGTGATACCGAGTTGTCTCGCCGGCGTGGGCGTTGGCCTGCTCTCGAGTCTCACGGGCTTAGGAGGGGGATTTTTCTACATTCCGGCCCTGATGCATCTCAGCGGGTGTAGCATGAAGCAAGCGGTGGGAACCAGTCTCGCGACCGTCTGTATCTCCAGTCTCTATGGAGCTGTCGTTTACGGAGCAGCAGGTGTGTCCGATATTCCTGCTGCTCTGCTTCTTATGGTGGGAGCTGTTGCTGGGGCCCAAGTCGGTGCCACTGCCGCCCACCGGGCCCAAGACCGCCGGCTGCAGTTGTTATTACTGATCCTGGTCATCAGCGCCATGGTCTCGATGATACTTGAGCGACTTGATTTCGTTCTCCTGGCTGAGATTCTCCTTTTCGGAAGCGGGACTCTTATCGTCGGCCTGGCCTTAGCCAGCACCTTCCTTAGGTCCAAGAAGCCGTCTCAGTCCTGAGCCTCCAACGCGGTCTCGGCAGATGCTGCCGAGTTCTGACCTTTCCCCGTCATGCTAATCTTGAAGGTGAATCTATCCGTGGATCGACGTTTGTGCATCCTTTGGGATGGCTGCTCAGGAGTGAGGCATGCTGCAGAATTTGGAAGCTCCGTGGAAATACATCGCCGCAGCTCTCGTGTTTCCGGTGTTTTTCCAGGAAGAGCTATGGAACTTTGCTTGGGGGGCCGGCGATAGCTTGACCGTAGCCGTTCTCAAACGGGTTTTTTTGCTTCTGCCGGCCGTGTCGATCATCTTCAGCTGCTGGATGACGGTGGCATGTGCGGTCTCGATCATCGTTCGATCCCAGAGACGGGAGTTTGTATCGGCGCTGTTTCTGACCTGGTGGGATGTGGGTCGCTCATTGTTTTTCTACTGGGGGGGAATCCTGAAGCTCGTGATGCTCCTGAGCGGTTGGTTCTATGGATTCGCACGACTCCTGATCTTCGGCCTTCTTCTCATTATCAAAGACATGTTGCTCCTGCCGATGAGGGCATTTAGCGAAGTGTCCTCTTCGAGCTTTCGGCCAGGGGTTCCCTGGCCTGCGATCATGATGATGGTAGTCTGGACCCTCATCGAAGCCCTCATTTTTACCTTCGTCATGCATCCCCTGGTGGTCGATGTGTTAGGTACTTTCGCGGATGGCGAATTTGAAGGTGGACTTTGGCTACGGTCTATCCTGTTCGTGATTTTTACGTTCTTTGTTCTAGGGTCCTACGCGGTCATTCATACTTTCGGGCAGGCTGTGCAACAAAGAAAGATCGCAGCTGCCATCACCTACGGCGTGATCGAATTGATCGTAGCGGTTGTCGAGACTGTCCTCTTCTACCGTGAGTTCGTAGATGCTCTCATCCCCTGGTTTGCTCAGTATGCGGGGGAAAACTTCGAATTGGGCTTGTGGGGCACACTCGGAACAGCCTTCGCGATCTGGTTTGGTATTCGCTGTATGACCTGGTTCCTCTTTGGGGCCTCGGCGATACCTATGTTGCTGGCGATGATCCAACGGACTGGGGTCGATCTGAAGGAGAACAGTCGTTCACCTTTCAACGCTGGACAAGCTCAGGGCCAGGTGATGTTGACCTACATTCATGCGGCACTGGCTGATTTTCGGCGGGAGATGAACTGGGTGCAAGACAAAGGCGAGGCAGCACTCAGCGCCTTTCTTCTGCCACCCTCGCAGATTCTTGCAGCTTGCATCAATTTTTGTACGCTTTTCGTCAGCTCGACCCACCTGTTTTCGCTGCCATTCCGCAGCTACAAGGACATCCTGGATACCCGTGACTTGATCGAAAAGACACGGAAATCTCTTCGAAAGGGAGAGTAAATGCTGCTGCCAAATCTCGCGTGGACCTTTCTTTATCTTGTAGCCTCTTTCTCCCTCACGTCCCCCACCCTACGGGCTGAGGATCCTGGTAAGGGCGGAAAAACTGCCACTGAAGACACAAGCAAGCCTACAGAATCTGGAGAGGATGGAGCAGGCCCCAAGGGCAATCAGGTCCTTTTCATCGGTATGGATATCAGCGGTTCTTTCAAAAACACGCCCTACTATGAAGACAGCATTCGCTTTGCATCGCACTACATATTCGCAAGGGTCAGAGGTATGGGACAACTCAAACCTATCCAGTCACTGTTCGTTGGACCTATCGGTGGCGCTAGCGTCGACGAGGCGAAGACCTTTTATCCCATTCAGACCTTTCAGTACAAATCGATCGAAGAGATCGAAAAGCAGTTGAGGGAGATTTTTCCAAGCAAGGTCACCAATAAATTCACAGATTTCAATGCCTATTTTGAGCAAGTCGCTACATTCGTTCGCAATCGAAAGCTACTGATGAAGCCCATGGACATCGTGCTCTTCACCGATGGTGAGCCAGATGCTCCAAGTGAGCAGGGCAAAACTACGTTCCGCATGCTTAATCTCAAACCTTTCGAGAATCTGTCCCGCAAAATCACTCTGCGCGTTCTGTATACTTCGGCTGAAGTGGGTTCGAACTGGCAAACCCAGGTGCCACGCAAGCGTGTCAAGGTCTGGACCCAGGACGCTCAGGTCATGGCAGGATGGAAAGCGCCGGATATATTCTTAAAGGATACGCCCTTTGAAAAGCAAGAACGCTGGTTCAAATGGGTCAAAGACAATGTGGACTTTCCCGTGAAAGCCCAAAGAGTCAACTGAAGAGTCGGGGCGAGTCTCATCTGACTCGCAGCATCACTTCCCGAGCAGTTGATCGACCTGCTGTTCAACGGTCGCCGCTTTGTCTAGATTCAGCTTCGTGTATTTGATCCGGTCGATGGCCTCAGCTTGAGTCATAAGAGCTCGGCTCATGAGCTCACAAAGCTTACCTTCTAGGCGATCAGTCTTATCATAAATGGTTTTATGCTGGGGCCAGAGATTTCCGGCGTGATTGTCGCCACCCATGCAAAGGGGAATATAATGGTCGATTTTGAAATCGGCCCGATTCATCTTCGCAATCTGATAGTCGTGAGTCTCATCGTAGGTTTGAATCACAAGATTTTTCAGCGAGCTTGATACATTGCGGCGACAGTATGCTATTTTTTCCGGGTAACGATACTCGTCGGGCTGCCTGCAAAGAAGGCCAGGAGTTAAATCTTCTTGGGGACCGATTGGAAACTGCTGCAGAAGGGAGGGGTTACCGTAGAGATTGCTGGTGCTGTCGGGAGCTTGGCCACAGGCCATTAAACACAATAATACCATGCTTCCAAGACATCGAGTCAGGCGCATAAAGTTCCTCATAGATAAGCATTTACGGTGCTTAGTAGAGACACCGGACCAATTTCCGGCTTATACGAGTCACGCTTTATTCTTTTGCCAGAGAGGTCGTAACACGACCGATCCCACGAGTGAAGCACTTTTCGGGTTTATGCAGTTGTTTTTTGCTAAAATAAAGCCAGCTTCCTCAATTTATGAATATTTAGGAAAGAGCCCATCAGATACGAATAAATCGACGAATACCAATTCATGAAACACGATGGGACATTCTTTTCTTCGCCGATAGTCGGAATAACAATATAAGTCGAAGTTGCATATTTTGGGTGGGGCGTCTCTCAGGCGCAGGCATTCCCTGCGAGCGAGCCCCTCCGCATAGCATAGCCGCCTCAAGGTATCCGTTTTGGTGATCCGCTTTGTGTTGTATGCCTATTCGGAGCATGCCTAAAAACTTACGGCAGGAAACTCCTAGCTCCTGAAGGACCCAGCGTCCGCCTCCAGCGACCCACCTCGCGGTGGGTGAACGCAGAGAAACGGAGTCTCAGCTTCGGATTGAGCCTTTTTTTGTCCACCTCCTATGCTATAGCTTCGACAGGCGTGTCTCCACCAGTGCCTGTTTTTGCGATGTCCGCTGCCACTTGTTCGGTGCGCAACTCACTCGATCGCTCCCATGGTTCGACTTTGCCGGATAGAGGTCCAGGTCGGGACAAGCGTATGTCCAAGGCGTAGTAAAATTACAACAAAAACGCCGCTTTGGTAACTGTTTATCCCCATCTTGGAGAGCATATGTGCGAATAAAACTTATAATAATTAAATTGTTTTGCATAATATTGGAGAGTGGTTTGAACAGACGAAGGCTACAGACGCGTGGTGTGAGCTGATTTTTGACGTGAAGTTTAGAAAAATTTAATTCCTAGATTATGTGAAAGAGGCTTTACTGACCGAAGTGTTAGCCATAAACAGCAATCGAAGACGGCAGATTTTCTGTTTCAAATTGGCGAATTGGCCATCTGCGCTCCGAGACATATCGGTTCGATACCGAAAACAAACCCTGAATGCTGTTATGCAAATGTGCTGAATATTACACACGAGGGACGGACACACTCACCGAAGAGGAATCAAGATGGGACGCCGCTCTAGCCCACATCGACCTATCCATCGCCGATGTTGCAGCTCCGAGACGAAGACGCTTCTCCTTCTGCAGCGTAGCGCCCGATTGTTTGCACTCATCACTCTTTCCAACCGCTTGGCTATCCTACGCGTGAGCAAGCCCCTCCCCGGATAGACGATCTCTCGTTATCCCCTGCCGTTAAGCGAGCATCATTGAAATCTGAATACCTTGTCTTTTGACTCTTGTTTGGGAGGTGCCTCATGTCGTCAAACATCTTTGATCAGCAGCTGCTGGATGATCCGCGTACCCTTCAGCGCGATGCCTGCGGAGTTGGCTTTATCGCTCATATCAAGGGCCAGGCCTCACATAAGGTCGTTGTCGATGGTCTCGAGATCCTGAAACGGCTCGATCATCGAGGAGGACGCGCTGCGGACAACGTGACGAGTGATGGAGCTGGTCTTTTGACTCAAATTCCCCATCCACTCTTCGCTGCTTTAGCTGAGCAGCAGGGACTGAGTTTGCCCGAACCGGGTTTTTATGCCGTCGGTATGCTGTTCATGCCACAGACAGCAAGCGAGCAGGAATTTTGGCTAGCAGCTCTACGGGTCGAGGCTGAGAAACAGGGAGTACCCTTACTCTTCGTGCGTCCGGTACCGGTCGATTCATCGGTCTTAGGTCCCATTGCTCGTTCGATTGAGCCTGGCATTTATCACCTCGTCTTCACACGTGGCGAGGGCGTGAGTGAAGAGGCTTTTGCTTGGCAGTTGTTTATGGTGCGCAAGAAAACTGAAGAGCGTGCTCGCCAGCGTTACGGGATCAAGCAACAAGCCTTCTACTTTGCGAGCTTGTCTCATGAGACGATCTGCTTCAAAGGCCTGATCCTTTCCAAAGATCTTGCCCATTACTACTTGGACCTGCAAAGCCCTCTGTTTGAGTCAGCTTTCGCGATGGTACACCAGCGATTTAGCACCAATACCATGCCCTCCTGGCCCCTAGCCCAACCCTTCCGGATCCTTTGCCACAACGGTGAGATCAATACTCTGCGTGGCAATATCAATGCCATGCATGCTCGCAGCAAACTGTTTCGGCATGAGCAGCGACAGAGCGACTTTGCTGTTATGGGACCTGTGTGTACCCCCGCTGCCAGCGACTCAGCTATGCTTGACAACACCATTGAATTTTTGGTGCTCAACGGACGACCTCTTTCACAAGTTCTGACCATGTTGATTCCCGAACCTTGGGAGCAACATGAGGAGATGAGTCCCGAGCTCAAAGCCTATTATGAGTACCATTCTTATATGATGGAACCCTGGGATGGCCCTGCCTTTGTCGGCTTTTGTCAGGGACAACAGATCGGCGCAATTTTGGATCGCAACGGATTACGCCCTGGTCGCTATTGGGTCACTGCCGATGGCTATGTGATCATGGCCTCCGAGGCAGGCGTCCTCGATCGTCGAGCCGATGAGATCGTGCACAAGGGGCGCTTGAGCCCAGGGCGGATTTTTTTGGTCGACATGAAGGAAGGCAGTATCGTTCCTGATCATGTCACCAAGCAGAAGCTTGCATTGAAAAAGCCTTACGCAGCTTGGCTCGAAGCACATCGGAGGTATCTCCAGGACCTGCCCATTGCCAATTTCGCTTCCTATCCGACTGAGACGCGTGAGGAGCTGCAAGCTAAGCTCCTGGTTTTTGCTTATACAAAAGAGGATCTCAAAATGATCCTCGCGCCGATGGCCAACGAGGGAAAAGAGCCTGTCGGTTCGATGGGCAACGACACACCGATCGCCGTTCTATCACAACAGAGGCCTTTGCTTTACAACTATTTCAAGCAGATTTTTGCCCAGGTAACCAATCCACCCATCGATGCAATCCGGGAAGAACTTGTAACCTCACTTGCCTCACACCTCGGTGGCGAAAGCAATCTCTTGGGTGAAACAGCAGAACACTGCCGGATGCTGCGTCTCAAACAGCCTATCCTGACCGATGCCGACGTGCAGCGACTCGAGTTCTACGAAGCACCAGGATTATCCCCCATAAGAATCAGTACGACTTTCAAAACTACCGAAGAAAGTCTAAAGGCTGCGATCGAGCGCATATGTGTCGAGGTCGCCGCTGCTGTGGATGCAGGTAAGACGATCGTCATCCTGTCCGATCGCGATGTGAATTCTCTGGAGGCTCCGGCTCCCGCCCTGCTCGTGACATCAGCTGTCCACCATGATTTGATTCGTCGCGGCAGCCGCATGCGTTGCAGTCTCGTGATCGAGAGCGGCGAACCACGAGAAGTCCATCATTTTGCGCTTTTGATCGGATATGGAGCTTCAGCTATCAATCCTTGGCTGGCCTTGGATCTGATTGCAAAGCGTGCTGAGACCGATGGTTTTGATAGTAGAAAAACGGTACCTCAGCTTCAGACAGCCTATATCAAAGCCATCGGTGACGGTCTTCTCAAGGTCATGTCCAAGATGGGAATCTCGACCCTCCATTCCTATCGCGGGGCACAGATTTTTGAAGCACTGGGACTTAAGCAAGAAGTCATCGATCGCTATTTCACGTGGACGCCTACCCGTATCGAGGGTATTGGGCTCTCCGAGTTGGAGGCCGATATTCGACATCGTCATGCTCAAGCCTACGGTCCTAAGACGCTTCGTCGCTTTGAAGCTCTACCTCAGGGTGGCTTTTATCACTGGAGACGAGATGGGGAGGCTCACCTGCATAGTCCGTCTATGATCGCGGGACTCCAAAAAGCGACCCGCATCAATAGCCGCGAGGAATTCAAGGCGTTCTGCGCAACATTGGATCAGCAGTCGCTCCAGCAACTCAACATTCGTGGTCTCTTGCGTTTCAAGAAGAGTGAGGGGAGCATTCCTCTCGAGCAGGTCGAGTCGGTCCAAAGCATTGTCAAGCGGTTTGCCACCGGAGCCATGAGTTTCGGATCGATTTCTAAAGAAGCCCATGAAACTATTGCGGTCGCCATGAACCGCATCGGGGCACGCAGCAACTCGGGTGAAGGCGGAGAGGACTCGGATCGGTTCATTCCTGCTGCCAATGGTGACCTGCGCCGAAGTGCAGTCAAGCAGGTAGCAAGCGCGCGCTTTGGTGTTACCAGTCACTATCTTGTCAACGCTGATGAGCTGCAAATCAAGATTGCTCAAGGTGCCAAACCAGGAGAAGGTGGTCAACTGCCAGGACACAAAGTAGACGAGGAGATCGCACGGGTCCGGCATAGTACACCAGGCATCACCCTGATTTCCCCACCTCCTCATCATGATATCTATTCGATCGAAGACTTGGCTCAGCTCATCTTTGACCTCAAGAATGCCAACTATGAAGCTCGCATCAGCGTTAAGTTGGTGTCCGAAGTGGGCGTCGGAACCGTCGCTGCCGGTGTCGCCAAGGCAAAAGCTGACGTCATTCTCATCAGTGGTTACGAAGGTGGGACGGGGGCTAGTCCTATCTCGTCGATTAAACACGCGGGATTACCCTGGGAGCTTGGACTTGCAGAGACGCATCGGACCTTGGTCGAGAACCAGTTGCGCGGGCGCGTGATTCTGCAGGCAGACGGACAGCTGCGGACCCCGCGGGATATCGCTATCGCCGCTATGCTGGGTGCAGAAGAATGGGGTATTGGTACCGCCGCCCTCATCACACTCGGTTGTATCATGATGCGAAAGTGTCACCTCAATACCTGCCCAGTGGGAATTGCAACCCAGGATCCTGAGTTGCGCCGGCGCTTCCAAGGTCAACCGGAGCATCTGATCAATTACTTCTTTTTATTGGCTGAAGGTGTGCGAGAGATTATGGCCGAACTCGGTGTACGGACGGTCCAGGAAATGATCGGTCGTACCGATCTTTTGGAAAAGGTCGATGAAGTGCCCTTCGAGAGAGCTCGTTCTCTTGATCTGAGTGCGATCCTTTCGCCACCAAAGGCGGCCGCGGACTTGCCACGCTTCTCCTGTGAACAACAAGACCACGGGATCCAAGCTACTTTGGATTGGCAAACACTGGTGCCCGCTTGCGAAGCGGCCCTCGCAAAAAAGGGAGCGGTGCGTCTTGATCTTGCGATCTGTAACACCGATCGAGCCACGGGGACCCAATTGTCGGCGGTGATCTCCCGTCGATGGGGCTCGCAAGGACTTCGTGACAACGATATCACCCTGCGTTTTCATGGCTCAGCTGGTCAAAGTTTCCTTGCCTTTGGAGCCAAAGGGATCACAGCGATTCTTGAGGGTGAAGTCAACGACTACTGCGGCAAAGGTCTCTCGGGAGCAAAGATCATCGTGAGGCCTCCAGAGAGCAGTCTTTTAGCGGCAGAACACAATGTGATTTGTGGCAACGTAGCGCTTTACGGGGCGACCTCGGGTTTCCTATATGTCCGCGGTTTAGCCGGGGAGCGGTTTGCAGTTCGGAACAGTGGCGCCCATGCTGTCGTGGAAGGCGTGGGGGATCATGCCTGTGAGTATATGACGGGTGGGAGTGTCATCGTACTGGGGGCAGTGGGTCGCAACTTTGCAGCTGGTATGAGCGGCGGTTATGCCTATGTATACGATCCACAAAGCGAACTTCCACGTCGCGTGAACACCGAGATGGTTACCATTGAGTCGCTCTTGGAAGAAGAAGACGAGACCTTCGTGTATCGTCAGATCGAAGAACACAAGCGCTTGACTCACAGCCCCATTGCAGCCTTTTTGCTCGAGCACTGGGAGCGGGAGAAATCGCGATTCCTGTGCATCATACCCTCTGCTTATCGCAGTATGATGCGCAAACAAAATCAGGATTGGATGAGGCGTGCGGCGCGTGCGGTCGGCAGTCCTGCTGTGATGCATCAAGGAGGTTTTCATGGGTGAGGCCAAAGGTTTTCTCACTTATTCCCGTGTGGTTCCGGCGAAGGAACCCACGGAAACTCGTATCAGACACTATCGTGAATTCATGGAGCCGCTGGCCGAAGAAGAACTCAGGAAGCAGGGTGCTCGCTGCATGGACTGCGGGGTTCCTTTTTGTCATAATGGCTGCCCTCTGGGCAATGTGATCCCTGAGTGGAATCATCTCAGTTCCGAACGGGACTATCGGACAGCGCTGGATGCTTTGCTGGCGACCAATAATTTTCCCGAGTTCACGGGTCGGATCTGTCCAGCTCCTTGCGAAGCTGCTTGTGTTCTCGGTATCAACGCGGATCCCGTTTCGATCGAAGCCATCGAGATGACGCTCGCCGACATGGGCTTTGAAAAAGGCTGGATCCGCGCTGAGCCTCCTGCGATTCGCACAGGCAAAAGAGTGGCTGTTGTTGGAAGCGGTCCAGCTGGTCTTGCGGCAGCGCAGCAACTCAATCGTGCTGGACACCTGGTCACGGTTTTTGAACGAGCGGATCGTCCTGGCGGGCTTCTTATGTATGGTATTCCCGACTTTAAGCTCGATAAGCAGCGGGTGATGCGGCGCATTCGACTGATGGAAGAGGAAGGCATAGTGTTTCGCTGTGGTGTTGCGATTGGGCAAGACGTTTCAGCGACCCAATTGCGATCGGAGTTCGATGCAGTGCTTTTAGCCTGTGGTGCGACCAAGAAACGCGATGTGAGCATTCCTGGACGCGAATTGTCAGGCGTTTACTTTGCTGAGCAATTTCTCACACAATCCACACGTCGGGTTCTTGGTGACGAGCTCTTGGATCTTGATTCAATTGTAGCGACAGGCAAGGACGTCATCGTCATCGGAGGTGGTGATACGGGTTCTGACTGTGTCGGGACCTCCAATCGGCAGGGAGCGCGGAGCATCACGCAATTCGAGATCATGCCCAAGCCGCCCACACTCGGACGCTACCCGCGAGCTCAAGAACGCCCCGAGGAAACACCTTGGCCACAGTGGACTCATATGCTGCGGACATCCACCTCACACGAGGAAGGCTGCCACCGACACTGGTCTCTCGAGTCGGTGTGCTTTGAAGGAGATGAAGACGGACAGCTTCAGGCTTTGGTGACCCGTGAATTGGCCTGGTTTACCGACGACAAGGGTGTTCGTCGATGCGAGCCGGTCAAGGGTTCTGAAAAACGCTGGCCCTGCCAGCTCGTACTGGTCGCTGTCGGTTTTCTCGGGCCTGAAACGGAAGGAGCCCTGGCGGAATTGGGCGTAGAATTGACATCTCGAGGCCAGGTCAAGGCTGATGAAGTCAACTATGCGACCAGTCAGGCAGGGGTCTTTGCAGCGGGTGACATGCGTCGAGGCCAATCCCTCGTGGTTTGGGCGATTGCAGAAGGACGACGCGCGGCAGCGTCTGTGAATCGTTATCTCTCTTTGAGTTAGGGCATGTTCCGTTGTGGCTTGATGTGTCATCGTCGAGCCACCCCCCTGGCTCTTCATCTAATGTATCTCCACTCCAGGCCCCGGGACATGGTGCCTTGAGGCGTATTCCTCTCGGTGCGCTAGCTCACCAAACCATGAATTGGCCAGCAAAAAATTATCCATAGATCCTGCTGCAGAAAAAACCCTCAAGTTCCTCACGCACCGCAGTCTCCGGACTTCGGAGCGGTATGCACTTAGCCTCGGACACCTTCCTAAACGCCTCAATGGACAGTTCCGGGCAGACCGCTCATAAAAACCTATACAAAGCTATGCATAGTGTCATTATGTGATTCGCTCTCCGTTGATATCCGTTTCCGGCGTGCAACTGGAGTCCTGGAGGGGCGGTCATCCTGCGGGGCAGAACTAACTC